>SAMEA3663025__coassemble_940_pt1 | contig 14800 bp, 12 predicted proteins | sample SAMEA3663025__metabat2_low_PE_002 | metagenome-assembled genome bin SAMEA3663025 (sample SAMEA3663025) | pig gut metagenome | biome: pig gut; feature: pig-associated habitat; material: faeces | place: France | collected 2012 | reverse complement strand
TGAGGGTGAGAGGCTTGGTGTTGTCGTGTTTTGTCCGAGCTTTTTGTGGGGTTGGGGGGAGTTTTTGTTTTTGGTCTGGGTATTTTGTGGGTTCGGGGTAAGGTGACATTTCTGGTGCGCTTGCGCTTTCCAATATTTCGTCACAAACCGACTTTGTTTTCCATCGGAAAATTTTCCCTTATGATGTTGTTGAGTGGCATTTGGGCTACATCGACGGCAAAGTGCATTGCATTTGAGAATGTGGTTTCTACGGCGTCGAAATATTATGTCGATGATGCGGAACCTGCTTTGAGCAATGCAGCGGTTTGGGTGCATTGCTCAAAGAAGAGGTCAGTTTTTGGTGTGTATGTGTGGGCGTGAAGTCCCGAACCTTGGGGCGAGTTGGAGAATGCCGGAAGGGAGGTTGTGCACATCGACGGGTCCTTGGGCGTTGTGGACGAGGTCAAAATGGCTCAAAAAGCGCTCTGGGCCTTCGATGGGCAGTGAGCAAAGCGGTGTTTTGTAGTGGCATGGAATCGTGACGCGGGCGTGGAGTGCGCGGGTGATTCGGGCGGCCTCGTCTCCGTCGATGGTATAAAATCCCCCGACTGGGATGATGAGTACATCGAGGGGGCCAAAGGCGGCCAGAGATACGTCGGACAGGAGTTCTCCCACATCGCCCAGGTGGGCCAGGCGAAGTCCTTCGGACTCGATGATTTTCATCAGCACGTATCCGTGGAATTTGGTTCCTTGGAACTGATCGTGCCAGGCAAACAGGGATCGCACGTTGAGGCCGGCGTCGTGCCAGGCCTGACGCACCACCACGGGAGTCCCTTGTAAATCCCCCAGCCAGTTGTGATCGAGATGTTCGTGGGTCAGAAGGGCAAAGTCGCAGTGCGAGTGGAATGGGGGATAATTAAAGTGACCGTCAAATGACATTCCGCGGTAGGGATCGATGACGAGTCGTCGGCCATCCTCGAGATCGATCGCAAACGTTGCGTGTCCGATGTATTCTAGTTTCATGGGGTATCCTTGTGTAGGGGTTAGGCGTAGGGGGGGGGAGAGGGAGAAAGAAGGAGAAGGTGGATATATAGGTGTGTGGGGATGAGAGGTGTATGGAGTTCGATGGTGTGGATATAGGATATCGGGGTAATTGGTGGAACAACAGATAAAAAAAGCGAGCGTATCAGCTGGAGGCTGATAGCTCGCTTTGGGAGGCGTATCCGCGGTGAGCGGATAGCCGACCGTCGGCAAGGGACAAGATATTTACAGCATGGCGCTGACGGAATCGCGCAGGAGCGTGACGAAGTCGTGGGCGACTTTTTTGCCGCATTCCATGACTTCGGCGTGGGAGAGTTTGGTGTCGGAGAGACCGGCGGCCTTGTTGGTGAGGCATGAGATGCCGGCGACTTTCATGAGCATGTGGTTTGCGACGACGACTTCAGGGACGGTGGACATGCCGACGGCATCGGCGCCGAGTTTTTGGAAGAGTCGGACTTCGGCGGGGGTTTCGTATTCGGGTCCGTGGCTTGCGCAGTAGACGCCTTCGCGCAGAAGGAGGCCCTGTTTTTTGGCGGTTTGTCGGATGATGTCGCTCAATTGTCGGTTATACGGCTCGCTCATGTCGGGGAATCTGGCACCGAACTGATCTTCGTTGAGCCCGATGAGTGGGCTTCCGGCCATCATCATGTTGAGGTGGTCGGTGATGAGCATGAGTTCGCCGGCGTTGAAGTTTGGGTTGGCAGCGCCGGCGGCGTTGGTGACGATCATGCGGGTACAGCCGAGACAATGCAGAATGCGGACGGGGAGGGTGACGCGTTTGAGGTCTCCGCATTCATAATAGTGGACGCGTCCCTGCATGACGACGAGGTCTTTGCCGTTGAGCTGGCCGAAGACCAGGTTTCCGGCATGTCCATGCACGCTGGAGGTTGGGAATCCTTCGATTTCGCTGTAGGGGATGACCACGGCATTTTCCAGGGCATCGACAAACGCGCCGAGTCCGGAGCCTAGGATGACGCACAGATCCACTTTGCGATCGCAACGCGAACGGATGCGCTGGGCGATTTCCATGGCATTGTCATATAATTGTCCCACGATATTTTCTCCTGTTGAATGAAGGGTGGAAGATGTTCAATGTTTAAATTGAACTGTTTGTGTCGCCGAGGGCGTAGATGCCACGGTCTTTTTTGACGATAAGTCCGGATTTGACCCATTTGGTCAGGAGGCTGTAGACGCGGGTATGGAAAGAGGTCGTCCCGGGGAGGCCGGCTTCTTTTTCGAGGTATTCGAGGATTTCGGTGCCGGAACGGGAGTCGGAGCCGGCATCGAGGAGGAATTTGAGGCATGCGTCGCGCACGGTTTCTTCTTTAATACGACGTTTGCTGCGTTCAGTTTTGGCGGCGGGAGCTTTTTCTTTGGCGGCTTTGGCGGCTTTGGTGTAGCGGCCGACATGTTTTTTTTCGGCATCGACGGGGAGGGTGGCAGCCTCTTTTCGGGCGGCGCGCCCGCGTGTGGCACGGACGGGTTCGGCGGCTTTAAGGATGTCCAGGTTGTATTTTTTGCCGGCATACAGAGGGCTCAGCTTGGCGATCGTATCTTCCAGTTTCTGTAATTCGGCCAACTTCTCTTCGCGCTGTTTTACCGCTTCCAAATAGAGCTGTTCGAGTTGTTCATTAAGAGAATCAAATCCTGACATGGTTTCCTCCATCATTTAGTTTTCAACATATCCTCTTTGGGAAAGATCCAAAGACTCAGTCCAACTATACGGACGTTTTATGAATCGCATATATTCTTGTCAATCACTATTTTAATCTTTTTTTTTGTGTGTCGAAAAAAAGATTTTTGAGACGAATGACAGACTCTTAAATTCTGTGGAAGCGGGTTTTATTTCCGAAGCGGTTCGTTTTGTCTTTTTTTTGTGCGAGGATCTGGTCGTTTTGATGAAATTTTGGGTCATTATGTATGACGGCGCGTCCATTCTGCGGTAAAAGCGAGTGCGTCCGGGGGAGAGGGAGATTTGGTGTGGTGCGTATGCTTGTGCGCCGTGTTTGGATGGGATGGAGAGTGCATGTTTGAAAATAAATGTATGCGCGCGGCTTCTCTGATGGGATCGGTATTGGCCGACCGTGATGATGTCGTGGTATGGGGGCCGCAAAACTTGTGCGCGCGGGCATTTCTCCATGCGGCATTTGTTTCTACTGTTGAAACGCGGGCGTCGATTATCGTGGTCGTGAGTTCCGTGCATGCCGTGGGTGAACTCAATAGTTTGATCCGGGCGTTTCGAGAAACAAACCCCGACATGCCCGTCGACGTACGCCCCGTTTTGCTGTGGCAGAGGATGCCAAAACTTCAGTCGTGCCGTCGAGTGGTGTACTGGGTGAATCCTGAGGATTTCAGGGACGGCGCGTGGCGCTTGTGGACACAGCGAGCGGTCCATATTCACATACCCGTCGCTTATATATGGACACATTCGAGCTATTCGCCGTGTCTCATGGATCGGTTTCGAGCGGTATCTCCTCGCGTGACATCTTTAGAACTCGGCCCTCATGCTCCGGTGTCTCCCGATGTTCTGTACTATGCCGTGTGCGATTCGGCGGAACTGAGGCTCTCGCCCGAGTACTGGAATGGCGTGCGGCGCGCGTCTGCGATTGTGTTGTGTCGTTGCGAGGAAACGCGTCGCAGTTATGCGCAGGCTTCTCATCGCGCCCATATTCCCGTCCTATATGGCGATCGTCAGAATGAGACGGGTCATGGTCGTCGGGGACATGTGGAACACATCGTTGCGCCTGCCATGACGTCGCAGTTTCAGTGGCCGTGTGAAGAGATACGGCGCATTGTGTATGTCGACAGTCCGGTGATGCCCGTTTCTGTGCTCGATTCTTCCAAGACGCGCGCCTCTGCCGTGGCCACGAGTGTATTTTCGCTGCTGATGCTTGCTGTGTCTCCGTCTGAGGATGTGTCGGATGGGGATGAATTTGTCGATGTGTGGGCGGCATATTCGCGTCTGTTTCATCGTTTTCCCGCGCGGCCTGGTGAGTTTTTTGTCGACACATCGCCATCGGTTGTTCGGGATGTCGTTGGGCATTGGCTGGAGCATGGGATTGTACGCGTCGTATCGTCTGAACTGTCTGGCGAAGGTGCCGAAGATATTCATGAGAAGTTTTTTGAACTGACCTCTCGTGGCCGTTCTTTGTTTCCCGGAACGTCCGATCCTGGCGAACTGGCTGCCGCCCTGATGGGGGCGCATGCTTCGCCGTGTTTTACGCCAAACCGCGAGATCCTTGGGGAGATCGAAAGCCGGTTTCTCCGAGGGACGTCGATTTTTGGCTTTGGCACTGGACTCTATCGACGGGTGCATTTGGATGTGCCGGGACATGCGGCGGTTTTGAGTCCGGCGACGGAGTTGTCGGATTCTCCTTGGCTGGATGCGCTTCCCGTGGCGCTTTCGTGGCAGGCCTCGCGCGATATAGCGCGTCTTCTGTCGGACGCCGCCTTTGAGCCTGCCATGGCGTTGGACGGGACGGCCGGCGAAGTGCTTGACGGGCTTCGCGCGCGATTTGACTGGCCGTTGGAAGAGATAGGTGTGGAAGTCATGCCTGACGGCGCCCAGATCTGGACGTTTGCTGGTGCGCGTTTTAATCGTTTGTTTGTGACGGTGTTAAAACTGTCCGCGCCGCACCTTGCGGTGGCCATGGGGAATCTGTCGATTCTTTTGCGCGTTGCACCTTCCGCGCGGTTGGGTGAGGCAGGTATGGAGGCCCTTTTGCGGGAGATTCTCGATGTCGATGCCGTGCATGGTATGTGGGAGGATCCCTGTCGTCGCGAAGCCTTGTTTTGCGCGTGGGTGGCAGATCATCCGTATGCCTGGTTTCACTCGCTGGTGCCGCATTCGAGGATATGGACGGCGTTTGAACGTGAATGGGCGTTATTTGTACAAAAGGTATGGCCTTCCGCGGAGCGTCGCGTGGTGATGAAGCGTACGCGATCGCTTGTGCACATTGACCGTGACTGGTACAAAGAGGCATGGCCTGTCTGGCCGTCGTCATCGAAGTCAAAGACCATGGGGGCCGGGGCTATTATAATAGATACAAACAAGTCGTCATCCGTGGATGGAACGGCGTCATTGTCAGGGAAAAACGTCATCATGTCGAATACATCTGTCCGCGAAAAATCGGAGTTATCCATACTCTCGTCAGCACGAATACATTCTCTCAATCACGGGACCCGGCCGTGTCCTGGAGTCATGCATACCCGGACGCCGTGGGCGGTCATCGACACGCCGTCGCTTTTTGGCCGAGTTATGGACGAACTTCTCGCGCAAGAGATCGTGTCTCTCGACGTGGAGACGACGCTTTATGATCAGTGCATCTGTCTCATACAGATGGGGTGTCGTCAGATGACGTACCTCATCGATCCTCTGTGTGTGGATTTTTCGCCGCTTGCGCAGGTTCTCGAACATCCTGATATTGCGATACTCATTCACAATGCATCCTTTGAGAAGCGAGCGTTTCAGAAACATGGGATAGATATTTATCATGTCATTGACACGCTTCAGGTCAGCCGCAGGATTCATGGGTGTAAAGCGGAAGGCGGACATTCCCTCAAGGCGGTGTGCCATCGCGAGTTTGGTCTTGATATGGACAAAACGTGTCAGACATCGGATTGGAGTCGTCGTCCTTTGTCTGATGCGCAGCTCGAGTATGGGGCGCTGGATGCGGAAATTCTCATTCGTCTTTACGATACGTTCAAACCGCATATCCGTTGAAAGGGTGTTTTTGGGGTGGGGATGTTTGGGTGGCGTTCTTGAGTTGCGGGGCCGAGTTTTTGGGTGTGGTTGGGATTTCATCGGGAGGCGGCGCGTATTTGCCGTGGGCAAATAGCGCCGCGCGCGCCGCGTATCCGCCTTTGGCGGATAGCGGGCGCCCGGCAATGAACCCTTGTCTGGATGGGTGGCGTGTCAGGTTCATCCGGGCGGAGATGAAGGGATATATGGGCGGTGCATTTTTGTGAGAATTGTGGAACGGCGTGTGGAGGGAGTGCATGAAAAACATGTTTGGCGCGGATTCCGACAAACGGAACACGATGTTGCTGGGGGAGAAAAGCGGGAGACATGATGGGAATGGGTTGCAGAAACCGGTTGTGAATGGGGGTGCGCCGGGCGACAGTGGTCAGGAGACGGAATCTGAGGCGCTACGTGCATTTTATGAAAGGGTGAGCAGGGGGGAGCGGGAAAAAAAGTATGGTTCGGTTTCCTTTGTGAAGAGGAAGTCTTTTAGAATTCGGCCGTTCTGGATTGTCAGCGTAATCGTGATCATTTTGCTTGTATTGCTTGTCATTTTCATTATTCCAGTACAGAAATATATATGGGATAAAGAGAGAGAAGCAAAGAAAATGGAGGAGATGCAGGAGGAGAAGTGGATATATGCTGATTATATAGATGTTTCTGGCATGACGGACCAAAACCTTGTACGAAAGATAATTAGAGAACATTTTAAAGATGTTCAGGCGTGTTACCGGGAAAGTTGGCCGAAGCCGCCGTATCCCCTTGGTGGGGCGGTGACGATCATGTGGGTGATCGAGTCAGATGGTCAGATTTCTCGGTCAGTCTTGGAAAAGATGACGCTGGAAAAGCCAGAAGTTGGTCAGTGTATACTCGATTTATATACGCAATTGTCCTATCCTGCGCCGAGCGAGGGTCGGTCGATGGTTCGGATGGCGATTCGGTTTTATCCGTGATTGGGTGCGGTGGTGAATGGTGTTTTGGGGTGAGGTCATTGTATGAAGGACATGTTTGGAAACGATGTCGGATCGAATAATATGTTGCTTGGGGACAAAAGCGGGTCGTCCTGCGACCGTGGGCCTGGGCGTCAGGGGGAGCAAGGGGCTCGGAATGTGCGGACAGGTGAGTCGGTGGGGGCAAAAAAGGAAGGCACTGTTTTTCGGCATATCGGTTTCATTTTGTTTGGCCTTATACTTTTTGGTTTGTTTTCGTTTGTTCGTTCTATGATTCAGGACAGGGAGGAGGATGAACAGATTCAGGCACAGCTTAATGCGATAGGGTATGAACTCATGGCTGAGATGTAGAAACAGTCCGACGGGTCTGCGCGCGCGAATTTTGGGGAATCCGTGGATAGTGCGCTGGAGAAAGCAGGCTTTGAGGCGCAACATGCGGCCGCAGGGGAAGATGGCGAGTCGATTGAGTCGCCTGGAAAACGTCCTCCTGTGCCTTCGAAGCGGGGGAGATCGTTTGGGAATTTGGATTCGGTGGAATCGACAGCGGAGGCGGATGTGGAGGAACAGCCAGCCCTTCCGCCGCCCCGAATGGTATTGAAATCTAGTTCGGTGAAAGGAACGATTGACATTGGTGCGGTGGAAGCGATTATCAAGGAACAGCTTCCGAATGCGCAGGAGTGTTACGATTTTGAGCGTCGTTCGCATGGCGTGGGTTCGGGAAGTGTTTCGTTGAAGTGGACGATCAATCCGGATGGCAGTGTGGGGGATTCCGAGGTCAGTCGTTCGACATTGAAGAGCGAGACGGTGGAGTCCTGCATTTTGGTGATTGATTCGATGCAGAGTTATCCGGAGTCCTCGTCCGAAGCGCCTGTGAAGGTCACGCTTGAGATGGGGATTTAGGGAATTTTTTGTGTGGGCGCGGGCTGTCTCCCTTTGGTCGCCACGCCCAGCGCGCGGCGCTATCTCCCTTTGGTCGATACGCGCCGCCATTTTTTGCGCTGGGGGTCACATCGAAAATCGTCGTGTTGGCATTTTTTTTCATTGCCAATGTTAGATGATCATTTTATGTTCAATAGAACGACCTAAATTAGGTCGAAAATCCCACATCTCCAACTTCTTCCGATAAAGGATTTTCTATGAACCAGATCACAGAAGCATTTTTGCACGACATTCCGAAGACGGATCTTCACGTTCATCTGGACGGTTCGCTTCGCATTGAGACGCTTATCGAGCTGGCCCGGGAGCGCAACATTCCGCTTCCTGCGTATGAGCCCGACAGACTCAAGGAAATTCTCAACATTGGAGGAATTCACGAGAATCTTGAGAGTTATCTTAGGGTTTTTGACACGACGCTGAAGGTGTTGCAGGACGAGGATGCGTTGACGCGCACGGCGTTTGAACTGGCCGAGGATGCTGCGCTTGAGAACTGTCGTTATATTGAGGTGCGTTACAGTCCGATACTTCATCAGCGCGAGGGTTTGTCGTTGCCTGTGATAGTGGAGTCGGTGGCGGCAGGTCTTCGAGAGGCGAAAAAGAAGTATGGGATCATGAGTGGTCAGATCATCTGCGCGATGCGTCACATGCCTCCGCAGAGTTCGTTGCGTTTGGCGGAACTGGCGGTGGCCTTTAAAAACAAGGGTGTGGTGGGTTTTGATCTGGCCGGTGGTGAGATGAACAATCCGGCGGAAAAACATGCGGAGGCGTTTGCCTTTATCCGCAAGAATAACCTCAATTCGACGGTTCATGCGGGTGAGGCATACGGTGCGCGTTCGATACATCAGGCGATACATGACTGCAATGCGCACCGGATTGGGCATGGCACGCGTCTGCGCGAGAACGGTGATTTGCTCAATTATATCAATGATCATCGCATTCCTCTTGAGGTCTGTCTCAAGAGCAATGCGCAGACGGGGGCGGTGGATGCCATTGAAAACCATCCATTGAAATTCTATATGGATTTTGGGCTTCGGATTACGCTCAACACCGACAACCGTCTGGTCACCGATACGACGATAACGGAGGAGTATAAACTGGCGTGTCAGGTGTTTCATTTGACGTATGACGAGGTCAAGCGTCTGGTGGTTGACGGGTTTAAATCGGCCTTTATGCCGTTCCGCAAGAAACGCGAGGTGATGCGGCTTGTGTTGGATGAGTTTGAACAGGTTTCGCAGAAACACGGTCTGCGTAGCGAGGTGGCGACCCGTGGCGTGTCGAGGTATGCGATCGATCGGATAGGTGAGGATCCCATGCCGGATTGAGCGCGTGTGATTTTGAACGAGACGCAAAAAAAGCGCGGGAACTTTTGTTCCTGCGCTTTTTTTGTCATTTAAGGGCTGTTGATCAGATGCCCAGGTAGAGACGTTTTCCGAAGTTATAAGTGATTTCGGAGGCGAAGAGTTTTTTGACGGTATCTTCGATATTGTATGGGAGACGGAAGTATTGAAGTTTTTTTAAATCGGTGTCGTAGATGGTGCAACATGCGCGGTTGTCGTAATCTCTGGGCTGTCCTACGGAGCCCACGGTGACAAAATATTTTTTGTCGGATTCGAAGGTGAGGGTGTTGGCGGTGATGTCGGTGGCGTTGGTTGGGGTGAGTGCGAACGCCTTGGTGAGGTGGGAGTGTCCTATAAAAGTGATGTGATCGAGTTCGGCGTATTTGGGGAGCAGCTGCATGGCCTGTTCAATAAAGAACACATAATTGAATTCCTGAGGCTCGATAGGGGAACCGTGGCAGATGGTGAATCCTTCCTGATGTTTGTGGAGGTATGGCATTTGTTTAAGCCAGGCCATATTTTCGGGGCTTAGGAGTCGAGCATGGTAGTCGAGGACATTGCGTGCGGCTTCATAGTAGTATGCGTAATTCATTCGGCCACAGACAGCGGCATCGTGGTTGCCCAGGATGGTGACGTTGGCAAAATCGCGTACGGTATTGCAACATTCGTCAGGCTGAGGCCCGTATCCGACGACGTCACCGAGGCATAAATACTCGTCGCAGGGATGTTCTTTGTAGAAATCGATCACGACCTGAAGGGCGTTGAAATTACTGTGAATATCCGAAAAAAGACCGATTTTCATGAATGCTCATGGACTCCATAGCGGGGATTCATCGCGTGGGCATTTGCCCAATGCCCGTCCGATTGTTTATCACATCTTTGAGTGTCAAGCGATGATATTGATGATTTCTTGTGCAGAGCGAGTGTGTAGGTGTATGTGTGTATGTGTGTATGTGTGTATGTGTGTGTTTGTGTGTTTGTGGTGCAATATGTGTGAGCATGCCTCTTGGGCTGTCATTTTTCGACGGATGCGTCGAGGAGTTCGATGAGGTATTCGGCCATGCCGATATCTTCGCGTTCCAGCTGAAGGATGTTTTTGGGAAGTTGTGTGATATCGACTGTGCGCGTGAAATCTGGCGCAACGAGTGCGGTGATTTGGGGTGGGGAATGGGGTGGAATGGTGATTTGGACGTATCCGTGATAGGGGGGTATGCCCGGTATGGTCCGTGGATTGTTTCCCAGTGCTGGGCATGCCAGGGTTCGCAACTCCCCCAGGTGTCCTGGGTAGAACACGTGGTGATGTCCGGAGATGTAGATGGTATTTGGGCGGGAGCGAAGGAGAGCGATCAGTCGTGTGCTGCCGGCCGTGGCCCAGAACTGTTTGAGATTGACTGGAGTGAGGGGAAGGTGTCCGAGGACGAGGGTTGTGCGGACGTTCTGGTGTGTCAAGAGGAGTGTTTCGAGCCAGTCGAGTTGAGGATCGTCGTCAGAGAGGGGACGGGTGATATCGAGTGCGACGATGAGCACGTCTTTGAGAAACACGGCGTAATAGAACGGGAAGTGGCTTCCCTCCAGTAATGGGGCTTTGGGTTTTCGATCTTTGAACGCGAGTTGATAGGCCCTCCGTTCTTCGGCGTGTTGGGGAAATGCCGAAGCGTCGTGGTTTCCTGGGGCCATGATGAATTCCATGTGGTTGTCAAAGAAGACGTCGCCCACCTCGTAATGAAAAGCCTTCCACATGAGATCATAATTGAGACCGTGTCGTTGTCCGGCGACGAGGTCACCTGGGCTCAGTACGAAGTCGAATTGTCGCCGGACGATATCCGACACGGCGGCCCTGACTGTGGATGAATATCCGATGCTTCCATAATTTCTGTTGATGTCAGAAATGACGGCGATGCGCAGGGTGTCGGGTCGCGGTGGAAGTTCCGGTGCCGGGGGAAAGTGTGCGGCGAAGGGCGAGTCTGTATCGGCATTGTGGGCTTCGGATTCTGGTGTGGCGATATGTGTTTGCGCAGAGGGTTGGGATGGGGGGGGCGTGGTGTCTTCCGAAGTTGGGCGTTCGCATCCTGTGGTCAGAAGCACGCACAGAAATGAAATGGCAAAGTGGACGGCAATGGGGCGTATCATTGTAGTTTTGAGCGCCATTTGGCGGCGGATTCGGGTTTGTCTTTGGCCTTATAATAACGGATAAAGCCCTGAATGATATCGTTTCGGTGTCCCAGAAGTTCTAGCGCGCGGGAGAGGTGTTTTTTGGCCTCGGAGTTATCGGCGGGGTAGAGGTGGGCCGCACTTAAATGGAGTTCGCCGAGTATGGAGGGACGGATACGTTTTTGTTCAGCGTGTGCAATGATGGATTCAAATTTTTTGGCCCCTTCATAGAAATGTCTGCGAGAAGTATAGAGTTTTTCGAGTTCATGTATGGTTTGTGTGGTGGATGAGGTGGGATCGTCCAGCAGGGCGAATTCGTATTGTTTGGCGGCGCGGCCTGTTTCGTTGGCGTTGGACAGAACCCGTGCATATGCCAGATGGTATCCTGGAAAACTGATGGCACCGGTATCGGCGCGCGCCCACTGTGTGGGTGTCCCGTTTGGAATTCCCGTGTACGGATCGAGATGTTGCATGATCCATGCGTCTTTGGTGGGGGTGCCTGGACGGGATGTCAAAGCGGAGAGGCATGATGTGGCGCGCCGATCGTGACCGCGCCACAGGATTTCACAGCGGGCGCTTTCCAAAACGGGATCGGCAAAGGATATGAGCGGAATCATGAAAGAAGACCACGTCATGGGAGATTGAGCACGCATCCGGTACAGATTGGCAAGAACAACCATGGGAATGGCGTGGGCGTCCGCAAAAATGGCTCGTTCGAGATGCTCGGCAGCCTCGACTCCGCGTCCAGAATTGGCCAGGAACAGGCTCTGAGCCAGAAGTGGTTCAATGTGTTCCGGATGGGCACGAAGGCGTTGCTGGGCGATGGCTAGGGCATCATGAATGTTTCCAGAAATGGCGAGTAAATAGGCGGCATCAAGGGAAAAAGGATTGTCATCTTTTGAAATTCTGGGCAAGGCATGGCCGTATTTTACAAGGGCGTATGGCATTTCCAGAGTGTCTGGAGGGAGTTTATCAGTATCGATGACACGTGCGGCCGCCAGGATTCCCATGTCCTTGGGCAGTTGCTCAAAGAGTGTGTACAAGCCGTCCCAGTCGTCGTTTTGAAAGGCCGACACAAGAATGGAGCGTCTCATCCGGATGCGTAACGGGTGGTTTTCCGGATATGGAATGTCGCGGTATACGGTGACGGCGTCTTGCGTATGTCCAAGCTGGAGATATGCCTTGATGAGGGCATCAAAACGAGCGGTTTCCGGAATTGTGGAGGCGTTTTGAACGATTTGAATGTCCTGATTGGAATTCGGTCCAATCGTGTGATCTGCTATTTGTATGAAAAGACGTCCCAAGGCACATGTTTCGGCGAACGGCGATTTTAACGTTGCTAGATGGGGGATGGGGGCTGTGTCCTGACCGCGTTCTAGAATGGCGAGTGCGCACCGGGCAAGGGCAGGAGGATCGTCATGACTGTGCATGGCGCGCAGAAATGTCTCACGCGTGGTGCGGGAATCTTCAAATTTCACGGCGAGGGAGCCCAGTTGTGTCAGCGCAAAAGGCGCAAGAGGGGTGTGCAACAGTTTCTCGTATTTCGATGAAGCACTGTCAAGGAGATGTGCCGCTTCGTCGATCTGTCCTTCGGCCCAGAGGCGAAAATAGGCATGATCATGCCAGATGTCGAAGCGGTTGCGCGTGCGTTCGTAAATCTCCTGTGCTCTTTCTCGATGACCGTGCGACACATAGAGGGTGATTTGCGCGGCAATTTCTGCTCCGGATACGGATTGCATATCTTCCGGGAAACGGGGAGCCTCTTGGTTTCCCGCAAAATGAATGTACCGCCACGTTTCGAGAAACGCGCGGTGTCCCTTCATCCATGGGGATTCAATAAACTTGCGCGCTTCGGGCAATGAGGCAATATCGGTCTGTTCACCGAGTTCAGCGGCGCGAATGTAGGAAGCCGACACTTCTTCAATGCTGCGTTTTTCAATATCGGGTTCGATAATTTTCCACGTGATGACTGTAAATATACAAATCACACATACGCATACACAAACGAAAATTTGTCGCTGAGAGACGTGAAAACGCCATGGATGACGTGTCGCGTAGGGTTCCACACTTGGCGTTTCGCTCAAAGCGTGGGCGACTTCGGCGACGCGTTCTGCGGGGCTTGGTGGCGGTGTGAGTGTGCGCTTGGTTGCAAGGGTACGCATCTGAGCCACGTCATCGGCGAGTGTGCGGAATTTCATTTGAGAGGGAGCAAATAGGGTGGCTTGGGCCGATGTGGCAATGCAATCGTCAAAATCCAAGATGACGCGTTCACCTGCGGTGTCGGCGTATATGGGAGCCTCTGCGATGGGTTCGGTTTGCGTGCGAATGCGATCAAAACGTCTCGTTCCTTCCCCATCTGTGTCATGAGTTGCTGAAGAGGATGTTCTTACTCCGCGATATCGAATCGGACGAGTGGGGACAGGTAAAATCGAAGTGGATAAGCAGCTTTGTCTGTCGCAAGACGCATCCATATGCCATTCAGATGGTGTTTCTGAAAATTCTGGCACCCAAGGGTCATATTCTTCGCCATTGTGAAACTCACCTGTCTGGCGGGAGGAATATTTCATCTGTTCGATGCAGTAGACGTCAAAATGCTGGGCAATCCGCCGCGCATCTTCGGCTTTTCCGATTCGGATCAAGGCGTCGCGCAAGTGGGTTCCAAATATGGGGTGGCGGGCTTCAAGACGGCATAATTCTTCTTCAAATCCAGGGATGAGCAATGAAGCCAGTAGCTCTATCGATTCCGGGTGACTTTCGATATACGAGGGATGATTTTGAAGCGCATTAATCAACACCACTATTGCGCGAGGCACGTCCCCCTGTTGTGCGCTGCGTTGCGCTATCGACAAAAATAAGGCACTACGCTGAGACATTATTGAACCGTCCGTGGTATTTTAGCGAGGATCTTCCATGATTCCTTAGCTTAAAATGCCAAAAAAAAGCACCGTATTAGATGAGGTGATCGCCAAATTCCATTATAAATAGCGCTTCGATGAGGTGATCGTCAGATTCCATTATAAATAGCGCTTCGATGAGGTGATCGTCAGATTCCATTTAGATAGCGCCGTACACGGAAGTTCGCTTACTCCTCGATGCGGTTGGTTATCTGTTTTGCCTTGTTTATCCAATCGGTCACCACTGTCAGATCCGGCTGAACACCTGTCACATTTTTTTCGCGGTTGACTCTTTGTAGCGTATCAAGCAGGGCATTTGCCGTGGCATTCGCGAGCGCGTTGATATTTGGGATATCCGAGAGCAACAATAACGTGGCAGCCTTTGGTCCAATGCCTACGATTTGCATCAGCTCCAGTTTCCGTGCCAAATTGTCGACGTCTTTTTGAGCTATGTTGTATTGTTTTGCAAACTTTACCCGGTCACTTTTGCGCATTAAAAGAGCAAACAAGTCTTCGGTCGTGTCGATTTTATCGTTTGCCAGTTTGGTTACAATTTCAGCAGGCAACAAATCCACATCCGGCAAATCGTAGTGGCTTGCATAAGCCGAAGACACGGTCGTCAAAAAAAACATGATGCCTAATATTGTACGTTTCATTTCTCCCTCCTTAAAATAGAGCAAAAAACGCGCAAATTTATGACAACTCAGATCCCTCTCGTCAATCTTTTTGGCGATCCCTCACTTTTCGTTTTTGTGTGGGGGGACCAGTCCC
>SAMEA3663025__coassemble_930_pt1 | contig 14959 bp, 8 predicted proteins | sample SAMEA3663025__metabat2_low_PE_002 | metagenome-assembled genome bin SAMEA3663025 (sample SAMEA3663025) | pig gut metagenome | biome: pig gut; feature: pig-associated habitat; material: faeces | place: France | collected 2012 | reverse complement strand
CCGGATCTACGGGCGGATCCACCGGATCTACGGGTGGATCCACTGGATCTACAGGTGGATCCACCGGATCTACAGGTGGATCCACCGGATCTATGGGCGGATCCACCGGATCTACGGGCGGATCCACCGGGTCTACAGGCGGATCCACTGGATCTACAGGTGGATCCACCGGATCTACGGGCGGATCCACCGGATCTGTCGAATCGACGCATGTATAAAGGCGAATGGCGGCCTGACCACCGTCAAAGGGACCTTTTTCGGACGCCGTCGCCAAGGATTTTCCGTCGTGAAGAAAGGCCACGGATTCCCCCTGAATTTCGGGACTTTCGAGGGTTTTGACGGGATGGGCGAATGCCTCGGCGATGTCGGGGTATGCCTGGAGGTCATAACGATAGACCTCGGAATAGGTGCGCACGGCAAAAGATCGCCCGTCTGGGGAAAAATCCGCAGCCGTGGTGGCGTTGTACAGCTGAAACAGCGTTCCCAGTCCAGCCGAGGCCCTGAAGTTGTAAGAAGCCAAAAACTCCGCATGGCCGTCGCGCGCGACGCGGTAGAGCGCCTGAGTGTATCCACTTGAGGCAACGGGCGTCGTCTTGGACTCAGGGGATTGCTTTGAAACGATATACATCGTCGCATCGGGGGCGACCATGAGGCTCTCGCAATCGGGATTGAGACCGCGCGCGCCTTCGGGAAGGGAGTCGTCCGGGGATTCCGGATAGGCGATGGCGATGGTTTCGAGGACCTGGAGTGTCGCATGACCGGCTTCGGCGTCATAGATGAGATCATCGGGAAGCTCGGGTTCGGCGACGAGATAAATTTTCTTGTCCTGCCGGGCATTGAGATTGTCGCCGAGATCGGAAATGTAGAGACACGTGGCCGTGTCGCCGGCGTGGCATGGACCGACGGCGATGTCTTCCCAGTCGACGTTGGTGGCTCCCTGAATGTCGTAAATCCGGACGAGTCCGCGTTCGGGGGAAATGAGGTACACGGCACTTTGCCCGCCCGAATCGGTATGGGCCCAAAAATAATTTGGGTTGGCATGGCTGAGGGCGAGTCCGCTGATTTCGTCGAGTTCGGCGGGCAACGTCAAGGGAGTGTTTTCATGGAACGATGCACATGGCAGGTTGGCGTATGCTGACGGGACAAACGCAAGCGTAGCCACAAAGGACGACACAAATTTTAAATGAGACATGGAGGACTCCCGGCGCAGATGACGTCAAATGACAGGTACAGAGTGTGCTTTTTTCGCGCGACGCGAAGATTTGTCAAGTATGGATCAGGGCGCAAAAAAAAGCGCGGCGTATTGGCCCCGACGGGGACCAATAGCCGCGCGGGCGCAGCGTATCGGCCGTAGGCCGATAGCTGGCCCCCAAAAACGACTTCTATTCGACGGCATAATTGCCGGGGTTGACGAGCGTGATGCCATCCGTGCCCGCGACGGTGCGCATATCGAAGCAAACTTTAGCTTTTTGCGTTTTGTCCTTATTTTGTGCTTCGACGCACTTGGTTTGTGAATATTCCTGCACGACTGTGTCGAAATTCGTGTCCCCTGCGCCATGGCAGTCGGCGTCGGTGTTGCATCCTTTGAAACAGGCGCGGATATCGAGGGAGGCGTCGCAGGTGGGCTTATCCTCGCACGACAGGCCGTTGATGGAGATGTTCATCACAAAATCGAGGAGGACTTCTCCGTTGGGGCAGTCGACGAACTCTGCGATTTTCTGGTCATAGGCTGTATTGGCGGCTTCTTTGCCATAGGCGGGATCGCCGAACGTCGCAAAACCGCAGATCGTCTGTCTTGCGGCTTCGTTGTCGGGGTGGCATTTGCTCATGGCGAGGGAGCAGGCCCCCTGCGGGAAATAGATGGAGGGTTTGATGTTTGAGACGTTGCTGGAACGGAAGCAGGAACGCTGTGCGCCGTTGTAGACTTCGGGAATGCCATCGCATCCATAGAGCGTCGTCTGTTCTGGGCGTTCATAGCCCATGTAGCTGCAGTTTTTGCCGTAACAGAAACAGGTCGCGCCGATGCCCTGGTCTTCGGTTTTGGCATTCTGAAATTCAGAGGACGTGAAGTATTCGGGAAGTTTGCAGATGTCCACAAGGTATTGTGCGGCGCCGGCCTTGGTCGTATATGAAAAATCGGTGGTCTCTTTTGGCCCGAGAGGCGTGCACGATTCGGCGAATCCTTCACCTTTTTGAACTTCGTTTTCTTCGGTGTCGTCACTGTTTTCGTCGCAGGCGAAGGACAGTCCGCAAATCAGGGCGAGAGCACCAAAGAGGGCAAAAGGTTTGCGCATGTTAAAAACTCCTTAGTTCGATGAGAAAACGCAAATGGCCCGCGACGCATGCAGGGCGGGCGCAAAAAACGCGCGTAAAACGCGCGTTTTTGTCGATTATTCAGGAGAATTGCAGAGGTCTCCCGTTGTGCGAATTATGAGAGCGCCGCACCGTCTCGGGGGGATTAACGCACGATCTGGGTGCCGTATCCGCTCTGGATGGCATCGTACGCGTGGTCGAGCGAGGTGATGATGGCCTTTGCGCCACCGGCCTCGACGAATTTCATGCAGGCACGGACTTTGGGGCCCATGCTGCCGGCGAGGAAATCGCCGCCTTCGGCGAGTTTTTTCATTTCATCGAGAGAGACGGTCTCCACGTTTTTTTCGTCGGGTTTGCCGTAATGGAGTTTGGCGTGGGAAACGTCGGTGAGGATGAGGAAGACGTCGGCTTGGATGAGTTCGGCGAGTTTGGCGCCGGCGAGGTCTTTATCGATGACGGCGGCGGAGCCTTCGAGGCCGTTTGGGCCCTGAACGACGGGCACGCCGCCGCCGCCGCTTGCGACGACGATGATGCCGGCATCGATCATTTTCTTAATGACCTCGACTTCGACATTGGCTTTGGGCTGGGGGCTGGCGACGACGCGGCGGAAACGTTTTTCGACGGATTCGGGTTTGACCTGTTTGATTTTCCAGTTCGGTTTTTCGACGGCGAGTTTTTCGGCCTGTTCTTTGGTGAAGAAGGGTCCGACGGGCTTGCTTGGATCCTGATAGTCGGGATCGTCAGGGCTGACGAGGACCTGATTGACGAGTGCGGCCACGGGGGTCTGGATGTTTTCGGCACGCAGGAGGTTTCCCAGCGCCTGGGTGAACATATACCCGAGCTGTCCCTGCGTCATGGCGCCGACGACGTCGAGGGGCATGTCCGGGACGAGTTTTTTGCCCTCTTCCTGCTGGATGAGGAGGTTTCCGGCCTGGGGGCCGTTTCCGTGCGTAATGACAAGTCTGTATCCGGCTTTGATGAGTTTGACGAGTTCCCGGCTCGTCTTGTAGACGTTGGCGAACTGTTCGGCGGCGGTTCCTTCGTCGTCGGCACTTTTGATGGCGTTTCCGCCAAGGGCAACCATGATGGTCTTGTTCTGAGTCATCGTTTGTAGTCCTTTGTGAAGGCACATAAAGTAAAAGGCGCGTCACACCATGTCACAACGACACAGAAAGGATGCGCCAGAAACCAAAACGGACGCGGGATCTAGCCACAATCCGTTTTTTTGTAAATATGAGATTTATGACTGACGGCGGAAACGCGCGCGCCAGAAGCGCGCCATGGCCAGTCCTCCAATGATGAGGACGGCCAGAATGGCGCCGAAAATCAGGGCGCGCGGTAACAGGGCAAATACGCCCTCCGGCGCATTCCCTTCCTGGTCCGTTCCGTCCGTCGCAGGCGCGCGCGAAGACACGATCTCTGCCCTGGGCAGCACCTGGCTGAGCTGCGTGTAGGCGGCGACGGCCTCGTCACCATCCAGAGGAAGATAGACAAAGACCTGGGCGAGTTTGTCGTCAAACGGATAGAGAAAAGACGTCTGGCGTATGGGGCCGGAGCTGAGGTCTGGAATGGCCGGCAATGCGCCGTCCCTGCGTAGAATTTCCATCGTCGCCACGAGGGGGTTGTGGGACAAAATTCTCGTCTGCATGACGTGGACGTTCGGGATGTCGGCGAGCGCCTGTTCGGAATCCGTGAGATGTCGCTGCATGGCCTCGTCGGTCGTCAGCGCATAGCCGGAATGCATGGTCAGAAAGACGGCACCGAGTGTGCCTTCTTGTCCAATGCGGGCGCACGCGATCCCGGCTCGCGCCTGGAGTTCCGGTTCGCATGGCGTGCGCGCAAGCGCCTCCGGCCACGGAATGACGAGGTGTTCGTCGCGGTAAAAATCCCGGGATTCCTGTGCCCATACCCACGAACTCGCCAACACCCCGATCGCCGTGACGGCGAAAAAAAGCACGCGCATGACCCCTGCCTTCTTCTTGAATATCACGAATGCCTCAGACCGGATGTTGGGACATCAGTCCCTGGTAAACGATCCTCAAATCACGCTGGATATCGCGAAAATAGAGATAGCGCTTCTCGGGATCAAAATTCGTACACCATGCAATAATCTGAAGGAGTTCTTTGGGAATATCTGGTCTGAATGCAAGCAGATTCGGAATCGATTCGCAAGAATCGATTTCGTGAATGAGGGACTCGATGTCGTCGGATGTATAGGGAGAACGCCCGATGAGCATGTAAACCAGACACATACCAAAGGCAAAGATGTCCGCCTGAGCGTTTGTCTTTTGAAGATTGTAGTCGAGTTCGGGAGCGATATAGGGAATGTCTTTGAATGGCACCCCGACGAGATGGCTTATATGGAGGCTTTGTCCAAAATCATAGATGACCGGAGTCATCACCCCCTGTCTGTTCTCAAAGATGAGGTTGCTGGGTTTGAGGTTTCCGTTGACGTAGCCGTGCTGGTGGGCGATTTCCATGGCGGAACTGAGCAGAATGGCGATCTGGACGACGACGTCCGGGGTATACACGCCCGACTGCCGAATGTTATCGGGAAGCGACTGGCGCATCATGTCGGACATCAAGAAGGCCGAGGACTCAGGGCAGGCCTGGAGAATTTTCTGAAAATAGGGCGACTCCTGAGAGAGAATATCGCATCGTCTCACCCCTTCATTAAAAACGGCTTTTTCGACGTCGTCGTTGGCATAAAAACATTTGACGGCATAGAGCACATCCATGTTTTCGTGCGTCGAAACCGCGCCGATGAATGAGTGATCGGTCGAAAAATCGACGCGTCTCAACCGATAGACAGACGACATGTCCGGTGGCAGAGCGAATCCCTGTATCGATTCCCCGACAGCCTCCGCCCCCATTGTTGGGGCAGACGTCTGTTTTGAAACCGGCGATGCCTCCGAATCATGTGGGACGGCTTTTATGGACTCGCCGTCGGATTCCGCCGCCCGCACGATGGAGTGCGACACCGACTGTGTGGCATGGCGAAGGACGGAATGAGACCCCGTATGGGATACGGGCGGCGGATAAGACCCCGTGTGCGAGGAGACCGCCGAATGGGACCCCGTATGGGATACCACAATGCTTTGAGAGACCGAGGTGCTTGGACGTCGGACAACCGGTTCGACCGAAGGCTCTCTGACGGGTTCGACCATCGGCATGGATGGCTTTGAACTCCGCATCGGTGGAAGATACGGCTGAGATGGTGTCGAGGTTCGGCCATTTTTGAACGCATCAAGGGACAGGTTGGCGCTCAGGTCAAACTGTGTGCCGATTTTTTTGAGTTCACGGACGATCATCGCCGCCGTCATGGTACGCTCGTCGGGATTCGTTTTCAGACCTTCGGCAAGGATGGGGACAAACTCCCCGGGAATCGCGTCCGGAAACACATCGATGCCCGGACACTGTGCATAAAATGCGCGGTATTCTTCAAGGCTTCCAAGGATCAAAGGCGGTTCGTGCGTAAACACGTAATACATCGACGCACAAATGCCGAAGACGTCCGAGGCCGGCACCGCGCACTCAAAATCCTGGAGTTGTTCGGGCGCCAAAAAAGGCAGGGCCGAAACCGTGTCGAGTTCTGAGGCGTCCTTGAACGACGAAAAGTTGAGAATCCTCGGAGACAGGCGCGTCCCCTGATGATTGAGAAAAATTTGTGACGGCGAGATCCGCTTGTGAAGCGTGCCGCAGGAATGCGCCATGACGACGGCATCGATGACGCCAAGAAAAACTTCAAGGGCTTCCTTGGGGTCAAGGGCAGAACCGGAATCGATGAATTCCTGCAACGTCATGCCCTGGAGCAACTCCATGACCGAAAACGTCACCCCGCATCGCGTCTCGATATTGGCCACGTGGACGATATTGGGGTGATTCAGACGCGCCATGGCTCGAAACGAGCGGATAAAATTCTGGCGTTTTGTTTCCCAGTTCGGTGATGTGTCGTCTCCCAAGAGAAACTTCACAGCACCATACACATCCAGACGCGTATCCAGGACTTTGAGAATGGCGGTATCTCCGATGTCATCGATAATCGACTCGACGTAATATCGATCCAGCAGAGTGTAACCCACAGGCGGAACGTTTTGCATAACCTCGCAACCGCCGCAAATGATACCGCGACTCAAAAATCCATAAAAAAGACGGCCGTCGGAATTTCCCGATCCGTCCCCAAAAATCCGCGCTACTCTATGCAAATTTTTATTCTAAGAAAAGCACATTTCACCCCGAAACTTTTTTGTGCTCAAAAAAACTTCTCATCGACACCCGTTTCAACGCGCCAAATGTCGCAATTTCCATGATACCGAGCTTCGTATCGGCGAGTTCCGGACGGCACAATGCGTGGGAAGGGAGGGCCTGGACGTCGACGGAATCGGCCTCAAGTTCGCAGATATCCCGGGTGTCTCCGGACTCTCCCTGCCAGACAAGCGGGAGTCCAAACGTGCGGCATTTCAGAGGGCGTGCCTCGTAAATGCGGCATTTTCCTGCATCATCGAGAAACGCACACTGCCCTGCCCCATGGGGCACTTCAAGCCCTATCTCCGGATACAGCTTGCGAATGACGGCCGCCTCCGCCTGCGTCATGGTGAGACCGTCCTGACAGCAGGCACAGCACCCCGCATGACATTTCAGACGGATTCCGGATTCCGCAAGCTGCGTTTCCACGCGCGCGCACATCGCCGCAACTTCTTCATAAAATGCACACATCGTCTCGGCGATTTTCTGCGGCGTCAGCCCGTGGGCTTCGCGATATGCCAGAGAAATCCCGCCAAACGGCTTGTCCTCACCCCTTTCGGTCTTATGCGTCATGACCGCCTATCCTCCGCACCACACTGCACAAACGCCGGCATCCGTCTACCAGCCTGGACTTGGGCAATGCCAGGTTGAATCGCAAAAAATCGCGTCCCGGCGCGCCGTAGTTTGCCCCGACACAAGGCTTGAGTCCCGTTTCTCGGCTCAATATGTCGTACAATTCTTCGGATGACATGCCGGACTGCGCGATGTCAAGCCAGGCCAGATACGTCCCCTCAAGGGGGCTCAGCGCATAGCCTGGCATCTGCTCCCGCACAAAGGTATCAAAATACCGGTAATTTTCATAAATATACGCGTTACACGCATCCAGCCAGGCTTCGGACTCGTCGTAGGCGGCCATCAGGGCCACCACGCCAAACGGATTGACGATCCAGGCGTTGGACGCAAAAATTTCTTCCATGACTCGCGCGCGCAACGCCGGATTTGAAATACACGCGTTGGCAATCTGCAGGCCCGCCATGTTAAACGGTTTGCTGGGCGACGTACACGTGATCGTCCGTGCGGCCACCTCCGGATCGAGACTGGCAAACGGAATATGACGATGTCCGGGCATGAGGATATCGCTGTGAATTTCATCCGAAATGACGACGACATCGTGCCTTATGCACATTTCCGCCATGCCTTCCAGCTCCGCCCGCGTCCACACGCGCCCCACCGGGTTGTGAGGATGGCACAACACAAATACGCCGACGTGTTCGCGCACCATCGTCCGTTCAAAATCGTCCAAATCGACCGACCAGGTATGCGCACGGCGATCGAGTACGAGATCATTGCACACAAAACGGCAGTGATTCCGTTCTATACAATGATAAAAACAATCGTATACCGGCGGCTGCACCATCACCGTCCTATCTTCACCGCACAAGGCCCGCAATGCCGCCGCCACGATGGGCAATACACCAATGACGGGAATCACCCAGTCGCGTTCCACCGTCCAACCATGCCGCCGTTTCTGCCATCCGCACACAGAATCATAATATTCCGGCATGATTTGCGTGTATCCGTACACGGGGTGTTGCGCGCGCCGCGCTATTGCCCGTGTGATGGCCGGCGCCACCGCAAAATCCATGTCCGCCACATGCATCGGGAGTTTTCCCACCGAGTTGGGATTGTCCCACTTAAAACATCCCGTTCCCCGTCTGTCGATACATTCATCAAAATGATATATACTTTGCATCCTGTTTCTATCTGATGTCATTTTTATACATATTTTGCGGAGCGCGGGCTATCGGCCTGTGGCCGATACGCCCCGCGCGTGCGGCTATCGGCCACAGGCCGATACGCCGCCCTCTCTGTATATACCAAACGTTCACTCCAACTCAGTTGGTATTGATAACCTTCAAATCCAGTCCGATCGGATACCCGTAAGAACTCATGTTAAAATACCCATAATTGTACAGGCCAAACGGTTTGTCCCCAATCATACGATGCGTTCCGTCCTTCAATGAAGGATACCCCACGACAAATCCCGTCTCCCCAATCGGGGCATACCCAGAAATATCAAGCGCCTTCCCATCGAGCGTGAGATTGGCATCCGCCGGAGCAATGATCGTCACGAAATTTTCGTCATAACTGGGTGGAACCAAAAAAGCGTAATCACTGCGATACTGTTCGTAAGGCACCGTCAAAATAAACGACGGATCGCCAATGGTTCGTCCATTGTAGTTCTGGCTCGGCAAAAACTGACCGACACTTATCGGCTTGTCGGCATGAATCTCAAAGTTCATGCGCGTATTAAATGAAGCAAATTGGGCGGCATTCAGCACAAACTTGCCGGAATTCAGTTCGACGGCTTTGCCGTCGATCGTGACCGAGGCGTCAAAGTCGGCGGGCAGTGTGACCGTCGTGTTGTCCTGCTGCGCCAGAACGCGCCAAAAATCGTTTCCCTTCCCCACCGAAAACGCACGCGCCGCATAATACGATTTGCCCCATGACTGGAGCGGGAACAGCTGCTCTTCGATGTGATCGCGGCAACACCCCGCGTTGGCCGGCACATACGACGCCCGCGATCCGCCAAATACCGCAATATTCTTATCGGCACGAATCGTCGTCCCTGTCTGCTCCACCACCTGCGCCGGGGCATTGAGCGTCAGAACTTCAAATCGATCCAGCGTAAAAGTGCGCTCCTCGCCGGCTTTCATGGCGGTCACATTTTTGCCCGCCACGACAGGACTCGTCGTCTTGACCGTCACCTCCGTCTTTCCAGGTTCCGTGGCCACCATCGTCAGATACGACGTGTGATCCGTCCCGGTCTCGCTATGCCATGTCATGCCGATGTATTCCTTGCCAAGGGCAAGGGCCGGCAACAACAGGGAGGCGTCGTTGGAATGGGCCGTGGCATGACCCCACGGGTTGAACTGATACGCCGTTATCGGGGATGTCGAACGAATCCTGTAGGCATTCTGAAGCACGCCCGTCCCGCTGCACATATTCGTCGTCCCCGTGTTGATCTCCTGTTTGACCAGAGAATTCGGCGCCACCGTGAGTTCAAATTTGGGCTGCTGGGACGCATTTTCAAACCCGGGCTTGTCAAATATATATATCGTCGCGGAATCCGTAAGACTGGGATTGCTGAATACAAGCGTCTGGTTTGTCGTAATCAGATTATACAAATAAACAGACCAGTATTCGCACCCGATATAAGACAAATCCCCCGCCTTCAAATCGCATTCCGAACGACAGATCGTATCAATTTCACCATTGCAGTCGTTGTCCAACCCGTTGAGGTTGCCATACGCGTCGCACGATAACGTCGTCGGATAGACACCTCCAAGGCACGGCCCCCAATACCGGCCGGATTCGTCGCATACCTGCTTTCCGTCGCGACATATTCCCTTGCCGCGATTCTCGGCATCTCCGCGCCAGCACGCCCGTTCACTCCCCGGTTCGCACGCGCACGCTTCGGACGATTCACATCCATTCGACAAATCGCCGTCACAGTCGTACTTGCCCTCTTCACACATACAAATTCCGTCGGCACAACGCTCCCCTGACGCACATGATGTCGTACACGAACCGCAGTGATGGACATCGGCCGAAAAATCGACACATGTCGTGCCACACAATGCCTCCCCGTCCGTACACAAACGCCTGCACACCCCGTCCTGACATATTTCCTGTTCGCCGCAGGATTCGTAACAGCTGCCACAGTGGCGCACGTCATTTTGCACATCAATGCACGTTCCAAAACACGCCATAAACCCGTCGTCACACTCGATTTTCTGCGAAGGCTTGACACATGTCCCGTCCTGACAAACCAAACCGGTGTCACATGCGGTGCCACATGTTCCGCAATGAACCGTGTCCGACTGAAGATCCACGCACTCCCCAAAACACGCGGACAGCCGTTCATCTTCGCACGTCACCTCGACATCGACACACGCCCCCGATTCGCATTTCTGTGTATCGAGACACCGGGTCTGACAATCCCCGCAATGCAACGCATCACTGGAGATGTCCAGACATGTCGTCCCGCAACACGTCAACGAACAGCACATCTGACCACACGCAAGACTTCCCGGTTCACATGCTTCGGCCGTGGGACAGGTCGAGGCCGCGGTTTCACATCCATTCGACGCGTCGCCGTCGCAGTCGCTGCGTCCGGACGGACAGACGCAAATTCCCGAAGCACACACCATGTTCCCTGTACACGACGTTTCACAGTTGCCACAATGTTCCCCGTCACGACGCAAATCCACACAATCGCCGCCACATCGGCTGTACCCCGTCGCACATGCGCCCACGCATTCTCCGTCCACACAGGACTCGCCAGTCCCACAGGCATTATCACACGCACCGCAATGACGGCTGTCCGTCGACACATCCCGGCATTCGCCACACCATTTCTGACCGGAACCGCAAAGCGCCGCTTCGGTCGTACATGACGAATCGACACAAAATTCACCGGACTGACACGACACCCCGCATCCCCCGCAGTTTCCCGCATCCTGCGTCACATCCGCGCACACCCCGTCGCAACAGACCCCTGCGCAACACGCATGGCCACACAGACTCAGTCCCTGCTCACACACTACGGACGCCGACGTGCTGTCATCACTGCACCCCGTCACCATGGCACACAATAATACCGCCAGTTTCCAATCCAACGAATGCCAAGATCGATCCTTCATTCCAATCCCCTTCCGGTCACACAGCCACCCATTCAAACAGGCCACTTCCACCAAATGCGCTTCTACTCCACTTCGCCGCCTTTGAAAACGGCTCACACCGCATTCCCCTTGCCAGATACGCAAAGGGGGCGGCATGGCCGCCCCCTCGCGCGTGTTCAAAACACCTGGTCATGCCAGATAATGTCAGTTCGTGTTGATCACCTTGAGGTCCAAGCCAATCGGATATCCATAAGAGGTATATCCAAGGAAACCATACCCTACCAAACCAAAAGGTTCTGTAGCCTTCATGGAATGAACCCCAGATGTAATCTTAATATAGCCAAATTTAAACCCAGATCCTGCTATTTCTTTATAACTGCTTGTATTTACTGTAGCGCCATCCATCGTTAATGTTGCAGAAACAGGCAAAATCACTGTAACGTAATTTACATCATAGCTTCCAGGAACCATAAACGCATAATCTGTACGATATTGCTCGTAAGGAACTGTCAATATCATGGCAGGATCTCCTGTTCCTGCGCTTTTATAATCTTTTCCCGGAAGGAATTGTGCTACCGAAATAGGTTTTGTCGCAGTAATTTCAAAACTATCTGTTGTTTCAATTTGCTTAAACTCTCCTGCATTCAAAGTAAATGTTCCGCCTTGCGCTGCTGGTACCGTCACTTGCGTATTATTCTCATCGGCCAAAATACGCCAGAAATCTCCAGCACTTCCTCTCGGATAGCTACGTACTGCAAAGTAACTTTTTCCCCACGCTTGCGTTGGGAACAACATTTCTTCAAGGTGATCGCATGCCCAAACATTATCTGGAATAAATGAACACTTTGTACCTGCATAAACCGCTATTTTTTTATCCGCCTCAATCTCAGAACCAATCTGTTCCTCACCACCTGTTATAGTTCTCAAATTAAGCGTCTGATAACGCGTCAATGATATTGTCGTCTTTGCTCCTTTTGACAAAGCCGAAACACCTGTTCCCGATTGAATTGATGCCTTTGTTGTCACAGTAACATTTGTTGTTCCTTCTTCAACCGCCACGACAAGCATGTGTGAATACATATCTGTTGAATAAGGCGTCGCCACTTTCCAATTGTTCACACGGTATCTTTTTCCTAACACATTCGACGGCAATAATAACGACGCGTCATTGGTGTGTGCATTTGCACTTGCCCATGGATTAAACTGATAAACAGTAATCGGGCTGTTCGAGCGGACCATGTAAGCATATTTTCCAATGCCGGAACTGCTCACCATGTTTGTACTTCCTGATGACAATTGTTGAACTTTCAACGTATCGGGCGGCAAAACCAATGTATATAACAGCGACTTGTTTGCATTGAAAACTTTGACCGTTGCCGTATCCGTCTTGCTCGGATTGCTTATGACAATTGTATGATTTGTCGGTGTATGATTCTCCAAATATACAGGCCAGTATTCGCAACCGATATAGGACATTTCACCGGCCTTGAGATCGCACATCGTCACACATGTCGTGTCGACAGTGCCGTCGCAATCGTTATCCAGACCGTTCAATACACCGTCATCATTGCACGTTATCGGCGACGGATACACAGCCCCCTGACAGGATCCCCAGAACCGGCCCGACGCATCGCACGTCTGAACGCCGTCTTTGCATATCCCGATGTTGCGCGTCTCGGCCGTCCCGTTCCAGCATGGCTGCGTCGTGCCGGGTTCGCACAGACACGGTGCACTCGATTCGCATCCGTTTGATGCGTCGCCGTCGCAATTGTATCGACCTTCGGCGCATGTACACGCGCTCTCTCGACACGTCTGCCCCGTGGCGCACGCATTGCCACAGGCCCCGCAGTTTTTGTCGCTCGACGTCGTGTCGACGCATACGCCATCGCATTTGGTCAGTGCGCCGCAATCCAGCTCGCACGTCCCATTCGCACAGATTTCCCCTGTCAAACACGACCGGCCGCACGTCCCGCAGTTCCTGACGTCCGAAAGAATATCCGTACACGTTCCAAAACACGCCATCTGCGTCTCGCCGCATTCAATATATGTCTTTGGCACACACTTGCCGGACACGCATTTCTGATCGGATTCGCATGCCACCCCGCATCCCCCGCAATTGGCGAGATCACCAGTCACATCAATACATTTCCCGTCGCATGCTTTCTGCCCGCTCAGCAATTCGCCGTTTTCATCCTCACACGGAATGTCGACGCAAAGTCCCTCGGTACACGTCTGCCACGAACCACAGGCGTTTCCACACGCCCCGCAATGTGCCTGGCTGTCGAGCGTCTGGCAGACGCCATCACACGCCATCTGCCCTTCCGCAGGCTGCCCCGCTTCATCAAGGCATTCGATATCGGCACAGACACTCTCCGTACACGTCTGCCAGCTCTGACATGACGCGCCGCAGGCCCCGCAGTTCGCAACATCCGACGTCAAATCGACACACGTGCCGTTGCACGATTTCTGCCCTTCGGTGTCGCACGTCTTTTCGACGCAGGCCCCCTCCTGACACACCTCGTCCACCGTGCAGGCGACGTGACAACCGCCGCAGTTTTCGGGATCCTGGGTCACGTCGATGCACGCGCCGTCACACGATTTCTGCCCTTCGGGGTCGCACGTCTTTTCGACACAGGCGCCCTCCTGACACACCTCGTCCACCGTGCAGGCGATGTGACAACCGCCGCAGTTTTCGGGATCCGACGCCGTATCCTTACAAATCCCGTGACACGCCTCACCCGTCTCACATTCGACCGGTTCCGCCTCCACACACGCACCGTCCGTGCAAACCTCGGACGAAAGACACACCGTGTCACACGTGCCGCAGTGAAGCGGATTGGACGCCACATCTTCAAGACACACGCCCTCACAGCACGCCCCCGCACAGCACGCCCCCGCACACAACACCTCGCCCTCGTTGCACGTCGTCGGACAGGACGTCCCACGCGTCTCGCACCCGTCGGCCGGATTCCCGTTACAGTCCATCGTATTCGCAGGACACCGGCACGCACTTTCGGCACAATACATATTGCCCGAACACACCGTCCCGCACGCGCCGCAATGCTCCACGTCGCGCGTCAAATCAAGGCATTTCTGCGCTGCTTCGCAATACGTGTATCCACTTTGGCAGGCCACCAAACATTCGCCCTGGCGACAAACCTCCCCATCCGCGCAACGCGTATCGCAGTCTCCGCAATGATTCAGGTCTGTGGTCACGTCGACACAGACTCCGCTGCAATACTGTTGTGGAGAGGTGCACGTGTCCCCTGCCGGACGGCACTCCCCGCCAACGCAAAGCTCCCCGGACTGACATGACACCCCGCATCCCCCGCAATTCCCCGCATCCTGCGTCACATCCGCGCACACCCCGTCGCAACAGGCCCCCGCGCAACATCCGTTGCCGCAAATCTCATATCCGTCCTCGCACACCAGCGGATGGTCGCCCTGTTTCGCATCATCGCTGCATGATGCAAGGGAAACACACGCCACCGCGCACACAGCCCAAAAATAGGAACGTCTTGTTTTCATTGCTGTATCTCCTGGTTATTTATTTCACGCAATCGATTTTTTCGCCGCAGGCGCACCATAATAATGTCCTGCAGAGGGGGTAGGCGCGTATTGGCGCGGCGCTATGTCGGCTGACGCCTCCATACGCGCTCGCCGCGCGGCTATCGCCTCCAAGTCTCGCATGCGCTCGACTTTCCGACGATACGCCG
>SAMEA3663025__coassemble_871_pt1 | contig 15897 bp, 8 predicted proteins | sample SAMEA3663025__metabat2_low_PE_002 | metagenome-assembled genome bin SAMEA3663025 (sample SAMEA3663025) | pig gut metagenome | biome: pig gut; feature: pig-associated habitat; material: faeces | place: France | collected 2012 | reverse complement strand
GAAGTCGCCAAAGCCCAGACCGTTGCCCCAAAACACGACGTGCAGACTGCACCGGCCGTTGCCGCCAAGCCCGAAGTCGCCAAGCCCCAGGCCGTCGCCCCAAAACACGACGTGCGCCCCGACATGTCCCAGACCATCCCCTTCTCACTCGCCTATATTCTCGATGTATACAAGGTCAACGGGGTGGATCTCGCGGCCAAAACGTCCGCACGTTCGACCGCCGAACTCTATCAATACGCCTTCAAACAAAAATCCGTTTACCACACCTCGCGTCCGGCCATCGGCGACCTCGCCTTCTTTCACAACACCGCCGATCGCAACCGCGACGGCCGCTGGAACGACTGGCACTCCCTCATCGGTATCGTCGAGAGCATCGACGACCAGGACACCATCACCATCCTCGTCTTCACTAGCCAGCTCGAACGCATCAAACTCAATCTCAAATACCCCGAACTGCACAAAAGCAAAAAAGGCGACATCCTCAATTCCCAGCTTCGCCCCAACGAGGGCTCCCAGGTCGGGACCAGCGCCAAGCTCTTCGCCGGTTTTGCCAACCTCCTGGGCGACGTGCCCTCCGTCACCGTCATCGACAACTGGAAACCGGGCATGAAATTCTAAGCCCTCTCCACCCCATGGCTGTGTTTGGGGGAGGGGGAAGTCTCCCCCTGAGCGGCTATTTCGCCCTGCGGGCTCAATACGCCGCTACCCCCTCTGCGACTTTTTACCCATGGCTGTCCCGGAGATATGCCGGGCATGGTCTGACGCGATACAAAACGTCCGGCTCAACGACCATTTACGCCCCCGAACCCAAATTCCTCTTCACGGGGCTGAAGACGAAACGCCTTTTGCCGCCTCCTCGCGGTAGCGGACGTACCATGAATAGACGTTGCGGACGTACTGCTGGGTTTTGGCAAACGGGATTCCGCCGGCTTTTTCGACATTTCCAGGGCCCGCATGGTAGCCGGCCAACACGAGGTTGATGTCGCCGTCATAGCGATCGGAGAGCCGCCGCAAATAGCGCGTGCCGCCCATGATATTGTCGCGCGGATCGAAGGGATCCGACACGCGCATGTGTTCGGCGGTGGCGGGCATGAGCTGCATCAGTCCCATGGCGCCCGCGCTGCTGACGGCGCGCGGGTTGAAGTTGCTTTCAATTTTGATCACCGCGCGAATGAAGGCTTCCGGGATGCCATACGCCGCCGAGGCTTCGGCGATGTACGCGTCATAGAGATGGGTGCGATCCGCCGCCGGGGCTTGGGCTGACGCCCCTTTTTCCGACACGGGATGCGCGTTCTGCCTGCCCTTGCTGTCGCCCTGCGCCACCGGACGTCTGGCCGGACGACTGCGGTCACGAATCACTTCGATCAACTTGAGATCGCTTCTTTTTTCGGTCGTCAGGACGACCTCGCCATTCTGATTCTCATAACGATAGAGGTCAGCCCATGCCGGACGAACCGCCAAAAAGCCGAAACACAGGCTCGAAATCACGACGAAGGTGGACGCAAAATAGGGGTGCATGGAAAGTCAAAAAGAAAAGGGCAAAACGTAAACGCGACTCCTGGGCGCGCTTTCGCGCAGAACAAAGGACGTCAACACATAAACAGGAATGAAACCCGAGAAGGATGGAGTTGGTGGAAAGGCAGGGGGCACGGCGACACAGGGTAACGCAAAAATAGACGGGCGTCACCTTTTGGGGGCAAACCGATGAAAACCCTAATGTCAAACAGGCATAGAATCCGCATGGGCGACGCATTGGTGTACCACGCCCCCCAAAAAAAGAAAGCCGACGCGTATGGCCTGAGGCCATAGCGGCGGCCACGCGCGACGTATGGGCCCCGTGGGCCCATAGGCGCGCCCCCGGCGAATCGAGCATGAAAGCCGAAAACGGATTTTTGAATAATTAAAGATGAAATCCGCACGGGGATAGCGTAGAAGTGTGCAATGTGTGTCTATGTATGTCATCTGGAGTGCGGCAGCAATGGAACAGGAACGTAAACTGTCACTTGGTCCCTTTGACCTGATACGCCCGATAGGAAAGGGGTCGATGGGGGTGGTATGGGAAGGTGTGCATCGGGTGCAGTCCATACCGATGGCGATCAAGGTGCTGACGAAGGTCGGGGCGCAGGACGAGACGTTTCAGCAGGCGTTTACCAACGAAGTGCGGGCCGTGGCGAAACTGCATCATCCGTCGATCATCCGGCTGCTGGACTATGGCACGACGGACGAGGCGCTGTTCGAGGCATCGGGGGGTGAAATCGCGAGCGGGAGTCAATTTTATGCAATGGAGCTGGCGACGGGGGGGACGCTTCCCAAGCCGAAATCGCCGCTTCCGTGGCTTCAGATGCGCTATTTGCTGCTGGAGCTGCTCGACGCGTTGGCGCACGCCCATGCGCGTGACGTGATTCACCGGGACATCAAGCCCGGCAACATCCTTTTGATGAAGGAGAAGAGCATTTCGCGCGCGATGCTGACGGATTTCGGGATAGCCAAGGCGGTGGGGGCGAAGGATCTGCCGGACGGGATGGTGGCTGGGACGCCGCGATACATGGCGCCGGAACAGATTCTCAACCAGACGCGCGACCAGGGGCCGTGGACGGATTTGTATTCGCTGGGCTGTATGGCCTATCTGTTTGCGACGGGGCGCCGCATTTTTACCCATGCCTCGGGCACGGAGGTGTTGCGCTGTCAGATTCACGAGGATCCGCCCCCGGTGACGGGGAAGCATCTCCCGGAGGGATTCCAGAAATGGCTGTCGAGGATGCTGGCCAAAAAGCCGTCGCGCCGGTTTGAGTATGCCGCCGAGGCGGCCTGGGAGCTCATATGTCTGCCGGATCCGGAACTTTCTGAACCCGAAAAGATCGTTTCTGGGGCGAGTCATACGGTGGTGCCGGACTCGTGCGATTACAACATTTCGGATCTGGAAGCGGCCAATTCGAGTGTGTTTAAGAGTCTGTACAACTCGGATCAGCTGGCGCTGGCGGGCGGGCAGTCGTCCGCGACGGACATTGCCGAAGATCTTCTGGCCGACATGGGCGACACGATGCGCATGGACTCGGCCGACATTGCGGCCGTCATCTCACAGCAGACCCAGGCGGCCCAAGCGCGGGACGAACAGGTGCACGAGCTGTCCACGCTGGCCGAGGTCTACCGTTCGCGTTTCACCCCGTCTGGGCCGGCGGCGGATCCGACGCAGGTGCCCGCCCCCAAAACGTGGCGGCGAGAGGCGTTTAACGACCAGTTCGGACAGCTTCTCGGCGCCGGACTGGGACTCTGGGGGTTGCGCACCATCCCCATGGTGGACCGCGATGCCGAACGGGATCTGATTTATGCGGCCATTTTGGCGACGCGCTCCGATCACGAAAAGCGCTGCATCGTCCTGGACGGCCCCCGGGGGGCAGGAAAATCCCGCATCATCGAGTGGCTCTCGCAACGCGCGCACGAGCTCTCCATCGCCCACCCTCTCAAAGCCCTGCATTACCAGGATCACATTCAGGCACCGGGCATTGTGCGCGCCATGATGTATGCCCTGCAGTGTCAGAACCTCACCCGCGACAAGGCTCTGGAACGCATCCGGCAGTTTCTCTCCGAACACCGTCTGGCCCCGGAATACGACGACGCCCTTCCCATGCTCGAACTGATGCGGCTTCATGACGATCCGGAACACCCCATCCCGGGAATCCGCTTTACCGACGCCCAGGAGCAGTACGGCGTGCTGTGCCGGTTCCTGCGTCGCATGACCCATGACCGCCCCGTCATTTTGTGGATGGACGACGTCCATTATTCGACCTATTCCATGGATTTCATGCGGTTTCTTTTTACCGAACGCCAGGCCGAGGACATCCCCGTCATCCTTCTGTGTACCGCACGCAGCGAAGATCTCGAGGAGGACAGCCCACAGGCCGCCGCCTACAGAAACATGCTGGCGAGCGAACACGTCACCAAACTCGACATCGCGCCGCTCAATGCCGAGGCGCATCTCAAACTCGTCCACGAACTCATTGGGCTCGACGACAGCCTCTGTCAGCAGGTTGCCCAACGCACAGGCGGAATGCCGCTTTTTGCCATCCAGCTCGTCGGAGACTGGATCGAGCGCGGCGTCCTCGTCCCGGGAGAGGCCGGGTTCAAAGTCAAGGAAGGCGCCTCCATCGAACTGCCCGACTCCCTCCACGAGCTGTGGCTGTCCAGACTCCGGCTCATCTTCAGGGAATCCAAGCGCCAGTCCAACGCCATCGAACAGCTCGAAATCGCCGCATGTCTTGGAAGCCATTTTGACGCCGACGAATGGCGTATCGCGTGCGAACTCGCGGAACTCGGGAACGTCACCAAAACCCTCGACTGCATGCTGGCCCACCGGCTCTTTGAGGTCCGGTATCCCAGCGCACAGTTCACCCACGACCTGCTCAGGGAATCCCTCCTGCGGTACGCACACGAAAACAACCGTCTCAGGGCGCACCATCTCGTGTGCGCCGAAATGTTGCAGACCTATTTCTCGGACGCTCTCCCCTTCTATGACGAACGTCGCGCCGAACACCTCTTTGCCGCCGAGGCATGGGAAATGTGCATCGAACCCTTCCTGCACGCCGGCATTTTCAGACGGCAGCGCAGCGAGTTCGATGCCGCCCATGCCCTGTTCAAAAAACGGGAACTCGCCATCGACAAATGCCAGGCCGACGAAGACAGTCCCGTCCGGGCTCTGGGATGGATTGCCGAGGCCAACACCCTGTTGCAGGAACTCAGGCTCGACGAGGCCGAACCCCTCATCCGGCGCTCTGCAGACCTCGGCCTGCGAACCCATTCCCCCGTCATCCAGGCGCTCGCCTACAAGGAAAAGGGGCTCCTCCTCCATTACCGGAACAACATCACCGAATCCCTCGATGTCCTCATGGCCTCCCTCTCCTTCTTCAACCAGATCGGGGAGCGGCGGCGTGGCGCCTACCTCAATGACCGCGCCGAAACCCTGTGGCTCATCGGGCGCATCTGTGACGCAAGACACGAGCTCGACCTGGCTCGCATCTACCTCCAACAGGCCGTCGAAATACAGACCCAGACCGGCGACCAGTACGGCCTCGGGCGTTCCTACAAAGCCCTCGGTAACACCTTTCAGCACGGAGGACTCTACGAAGAGGCAAGACAGAATCTCGAATACGCCCTTCAGATCTTCCAGCACATGGGCTACCGCCTCTACATCGCAAACTGCCTCAACGATATCGGCGAAATTTACCGGCTCGGCTACCTCATGCCCGACGAGGCCGAAACCTGGTACCGAAACGCCATGGACGTCTACCGGGAGGTCAACGATATCGACGGCACCACCAGCGTCATCAACCTCGTCCTTCTCCTCCTCGCCAAACAGCGCTTCACCGAAGCCAAAAGCCTCGTCCTGCAACAGATCGACATGGTCAAAAAATCCGGCCAGAACTTCGACCTCAACTGGCTCTATGCCGAACTTCTGCCCTGCTGTGCCGCCACTTTTGACTGGCCCACGTTTGAAAGCACCGTCCTCCTCCTGGGCAAAGCCCTCGAAGACAGCATGGTCGTCGATGCCGACATCCTCTACTGCACCGAACTCGCCGCCAACCTCTGCACCCGATACGCCACCTACGAACAGAGCCATTTCTGTCGCGAAATTGCCATCCAGCAGGCCGTCCGCCTCAACGACAAAGCCGCGCTGGCGCGTCTGCAGACCTGACCGTCCTTCTCCCGCGCGCCCCATCCGTTCCTTCCTCTCCGCACAGCGCCAGTCGTTCCGGACCGTGCTTTTTTTGTGTGGGGGGGAAGTCTCCCCCTACGCGGCTATTTCGCCAAGTGGGCATGGCCCCCCTTGGCTTCAATACGCCGCTACCCCCTCGGACGATCGGAACTCAGAATCTCAAAAAATTCGATAAAAAGATTATTAAAACATTTTAATGCGAGTATACTGCGAAAAATGAGGTGATTGGGAATTAAAGAAAACCCTTGAATAAGGAGAACGCGCATGGCATCTGCAATCGGAACAGCAAAGGTCAAGGCCAATTCGGGGCTCAACGTTCGGGCTAAAGCCAGCACGAGTGCCAAGAAACTCGGCTGTCTCAGCAACGGAACTACCGTCAATTATTACAGCGATTCCAACGGTTGGCTTCAAATCAAGTACAACGGATCCAACGGCTATATTTCAAAACAGTACACCAGCGTCACCTCTGGTGGAACCTCCGGGGCCTCCTCCGCTTCGAGCGGCGCGTCCGGTTCCGTCAAGGTGACCGCATCCGCGCTCAACGTCCGCGCAAGCAACAGCACAAGCAGCGCCATCATCGGCTCCCTTTCAAAGGGCAAAGTCGTTTCGTACTCCGGCGAGTCAAACGGATGGCTCAAGATTTCCTACAACGGGAGAGTCGGGTGGATTTCCAAACAGTATACCACCCCGGCCTCTGGAAGTTCGAGTTCCGGTTCCTCCTCGTCTTCAGGATCCTCTTCATCCTCCACCACGACCAAATACGTCACGGCATCGTCGCTTAACGTCCGAAAAGGCCCGGGCACCAATTACGGAAAAATCGGCCTTCTCAGCAACGGTGCCGCCGTCAGCGTCTACAGCACCTCAAACGGATGGTCCAAAATCCAGTACGGTTCATCCACCGGTTACGTCAGTGCCCAGTACCTGTCCTCTTCGAGAGGATCCACCAGCTCCTCCGGCAGCTCTTCCTCCGGCGGCAGTTCCTCCTCTTCCGGCGGAAAACTCAATCCCCACACCGTCAACTACAAACAGTACGCCAATCCATGGGGACCCAAAATGTACTCAAATCACGGCGACAAAAACCAGACATACGCCAGCAGCGCCTGCGGTCCCACGGCATGCGCCAGCATCGTCGCCATGAGAAACTCAAGCGTCACTCCGGAAACCCTCGGTAAACTCGCCCTCGCCGGCGGCTATCGTACCTATAACGACGGCACCGCCCACAGCTTCGTTCCCTATGCCGGTCAGAAATACGGCTTCGGCGTTTCAAAGGTCAGCGTCGACGAAGGTTGCAAACAACTCGCAAACGGCAAATACGCCGTCGCCGTCATGCGCTCCGGATACTGGACTACCGGCGGGCACTACATCACCCCCTACGCCTACGCGGACGGCATCGTCTACGTCGACGACCCCGGACACAGCTCCAGACCCAACGGCTTCAAACAGGCAAAATCCCAGTTCAAAAACGAATGCAACGGATTCTGGGTCTTCAGCTGATAAAAACAGTATAAAAGCCGCCCCTTTCGGGCGGCTTTTTTTTGTGCATGGATGCATTAAACATTTGTCTTTTTGTTCATGATATTTTATCCTTCGTGATTCCATTTCACATCACGGCCTCTGGCCTCCCCTATCACTCCAGGAAAAATCATGGAACAAAGACATCTCCCCCACGGAAATGCATGCGAAAACCTCAGCGTGCTTGGAATCGGCGCAGCCGGACTCACCCAGATTTCGGAGCGCGACATCGAAGCCGTTTTCCACAAAGCCCTCGAACACGGCGTCAACTACTTCGAGATGTGCGCCGGAAACGCCAAAATTTACGCCCCTTTCGGACGCGCCATCGCTCAATGCCGAAAAGAGGTGTTCTTTGAACTCCACTTCGGCGCCATTTACGACCAAAACGGCGATTACGGATGGTCGAGAGACCTCGACGAAATCCAAAAAACGTTCGACTGGGAAATGAAAACCCTCCATACCGACTACGTCGATTTCGGATTTCTGCATTGCATCGACACCTACGACGATTACGAAACCCTCGTCTCACACGGAGTCCTCGACAAAATCCTCGAACTCAAAAAACAGGGCGTCGTCAGGCATATCGGCTTCTCCTCGCACACGCCCGCCGTGGCCTCAAAAATCCTCGATACCGGTCTCATCGATCTCATGCTCTTCAGCATCAACCCCGCCTACGATCTCGAAAAACCCGGCGAGCACGCCTATGCCATCGACTCCTGCGGCGACACCCTCTCCCGCATGGCCCTCTACCAAAAATGCGAAGCCATGGGCGTCGGCATCACCGTCATGAAACCCTTCCACGGCGGCGGACTCCTCGATCGCGAAGCCTCCCCCCTGGGCATCGCCCTCACCCACGCCCAATGCCTGCAGTACGCTCTCGACCGCCCCGGCGTCCTCAGCGTCTGTCCTGGCGTCCGAAACCTGCAGGATCTCGACACCGTCCTGCACTTCCTCTCCGCCTCCCCCGACGAAAAAGACTACGCCTGCATCGCCAACGCCACCCCTCAATCCGCCCTCGGACACTGCGTCTATTGCAACCACTGCAAACCCTGTCCCGCCGGCATCGACATCGGACTCGTCAACAAATACTACGACCTCGCCCTAAACGGCGACGCCATGGCCGCGAATCACTACGCCAAACTCACCGTCAATGCCTCCAAATGCCTCCAGTGCGGACACTGTGACCATCGATGCCCGTTCCTCGTCAGACAGTCCGAACGCATGGCACAAATCGCCAGACACTTCGGCCACTGAACCCTTCCGCTTCAGACCCGTTTCTGTCCGGCCCCCCTTGGGCGCAGGCGCCCTGCGGGGAGGCCGCCGGGCTATGGCCTCCGGCCATACGCCCGGCATGGCTTTTTTTCATGCTTCACCCACACAGACATCTTGGCGCTCAGTCCTGCTCCATCCGTACACAAAACGCCGAACCAGTCGCCGGTTTCCATCACAAATCCCCCCTCAGTTGACAATTTCAGGACAGACCTCATACGGCTGACTGTTCCACGTGTTGTCTGTTTCAATACATTCGACAAATTCACCGAACTGTTTATCTTCCGTCGGTTCATCCAACACATAATAGATCCGCGCGGGCGATTTGACGCGAACCGTCTCGCCATCCAACACAACCGTCTGATCCCAGTCAAACCCCACCGTCACGCGATTGCCCGGAGCAATAATGCGATCGACAGACGCCTGGCCAATAAACCCCGTTTTGCCCGTGCCGTTGACGTTCTCGACATAAAAATTCACCCCAAGACCGCGTTTGATCCCAAGCGAACCTTCATTGCCAATTTCGGCTACAAGACGAACCCGGGATCCCTCCGAAGTACACCGCGTCTTTTCGACCACAAGCCCCTTCGCCACGAGATTCGGAGCATTAAAAAGCCCTCCGGGCTGGACGTTCTGGCGATAGTTGTTCAGCTTCGGATGCAACCAGTTCACTTCCTCGTGCCACGGCACAGAACCGTCTTCCTGGATATTCGTGACGTGATAGTGATGCTGGTTCCAAATTCGACGCGTGCGCACCCACTGACCGCCCGGATCCTCAAACGCACGCACCCCCGTCACGGGTTGAAACGCATAGTTGTTGGAAGAAACGACGATTTCCGTACTCCCGTCGTTGTCGACATCGACGATCACGGGATATTCCCATAACGTACCGCTCGAATTGGGTACGTCAAAGATGATGTTCGGATCGTTGTATCCGTCACCATCCTCATCTTTTGTCGAACCAGGCCCAGAATACACGCGAAGCCGGAGCTCATCCCCATAAACGACCTCCGCGACACCGTCACCTTCAAAATCAAACACGCTCGATCCCGTCACCGCACTTGAGTAATCCTGGGTCTGGGAATGCGCCCACAACACACGGCCGCCGTCCGGCGTGCCGTCGTTGCTGTAAACGATATAATACCATCGCGCCGCCACCCCGACATCGGGTATCCCGTCGCCGTTAAAATCGGCAATCACCGGTGCCCCGCCGCCGGAATTGCACACCCCGTTCGACACGTTGGCAGGCAACGCACAGTCGACACCACGCACCGACTTTGTACGCTCATAGTTGATCGGAATAGGCGCCTGCCACGCCCGCGCCGTGCTCCAGACACCGTCTTTCTTATAAATCTTATAAAATTCAAAATGGCCCTCAAGAGCCCCCGACACCACGCGCACGAGTTCAGGCACCAGTTCGCCCTTCTCGGACGCATTCTCGCTGTCGGGCATCAAATCCGCCACGGCCACAAACCCCGAATGACTCACCGCATCCAGAGTCTTGCAGTGATTGTCCAGAATCTTGGTCGTCACGATTTCCATCACGCCATCGCCGTCGAGATCCGCAAGCGTCGGACGATCCAGCCCCACATGACAGCCATCCTTCCATACCAAAGCCCCATCGACGACGTTCAGCACACCGGACGCCGTCACAATATCGACCACCCCGTCGCTCTCAAGATCGGCAAAGGAGGCAAAAAGCCGGAGCACCGAACTCCCTCCGTGCGAAAGACGGTATTTCACATGCCACACATATCCCGTCGGAGACGCCTCATCCGGCACGATCGACAACGCATGGATCTCCGTGGCCGTCGCCGCAATGAGCTCCGGGACGCCATCCCGGTCGATGTCGGCCGCGCCAAAATCATCCGAACTGTGATAAACCGCCTCGGTCGCCGCCAGTTCCCGTCCATCATCACCGCTGATGGCGCGTATCACGCCGGGAGAGTTGTAACTTCCCCCCGTAAAAGTCGAAAACAGGACGTCCGGAATGTCATTTTCATCGACCACCCCGTCGCCGTTGTCATCCGTCATGTTGATCACCACGGGGGTCATCATCACCTGATTGTAATTCGGAGAAAACTGCGATTTGCCGCCAGGCAGCGAATCCGGCCAGTGCCACTGCAAAAGAGGTTCAAACGCCCCAAACGCCGGTCGGACCTCACATGTGGTGGGAATCGCATCATTCGACACGCAAGTTCCCGTCGATTCCTCGCAAAATTCATCAAACGCGCATTCCCCGGATTTGTGACATGACTCGCCCCGCACACGACACGACTGATACAGACAAATCTCTGTCGCATTGTCACAACAGTATTCCAGGGAGTCGCCACACCTCTGATGGGAAACGGCGTCACAGGCCATCAGACACCGGCCTTCTTCACACACCTCCCCCACGGCACAGCACACGCCGTCACACCGAACCCCGCCGCGACAGTCCTCGCGACACATCATGTCCTCGCACACCATGCCAGGATCGCAACACCCCAGCGTCATGTACAGGGTATTTTTACACGGCGTCTGCGTCGATGCACACAGAGACACACACCCAAGCTCCTCATCACAACTCAGACCCTCACAACACTCCCCATGACACATCGCTGTCCCGTCCGCACACACCGGCGCACACTGCCCGTCGGCCGCATCACACAAACCGTCGCAACACGCCCCCTGACATACCACAGGACACGGAACACACTCCCCGGCAACACACGTTTCCAGTTCTCCGCACTGAGGGTCACACGCCTTGTCGGGTTCCGTGCACACCCCCTCCACGCACACCTGATGTTCACCGCATCGTGCACACGGATCCGACGCCTCATAACACCGGCCGTTCGCGCACACCTGATGTTCACCGCATCGCGCACACGGATCCGACGCATCATAACACCGGCCGTTCGCGCACACCTGACCGCTGTCGCATCGCGCACACGGATCCGACGCATCGTAACAAATCCCACCCACACAGACCTCTGTCGAGGTGCATTTCACACAATCCGGGTGTTCATAACAGATTCCGGACTGGGCACACACCTGTCCCGCAGGACAATCGCATACCCCACTGGCACTTCCCGCATCGTCACCACATGATGACGCAAGGCTCACCACCATCACCGCACACGAGATTCGACAGACACCTGTTCGTCTCATTTTTCCTCCGCTTCAAAACTCCAACGTTGAAATTCGTACAAATAAAAAAACAATACAGAGTTTTAACACACTGCGCACACAGACGTCCCCCCTGCCCGCCTCTTTGACACGCCCACAACGTATAGGAATGTCGCAAAAATATAAACAGACAGTTGAAAGACATCGTCGTCGTTCCGGTGACACGCCCCCAAAAAAGCCGTGACGTATGGAGCGCAAGCGACATAGGCACGGCCGGGCGGCGTATCGGGCCTTGCCCGAAAGCCGCCCCACCAAAAGAAATTTTACGCGCCCCAATTTTGAAGTATGAATTGGAGGATCAGGCGTGTTCACCGATTTTTCTGAGAGTGATTTATGTCTTTTATCGACGTGCTTCGACAATATCTTTTCCACATCCCATTCCCCACAGGCGAGTTGCCGCGAAACGGTTCAAAAAAGAACTTACAAGATAACGAACTGCGCGCGCTTTTTGTGTGCAGCGGCAACATTTGCCGTTCGCCTTATGCCGAAGCGCGGTTCAGACGGCTGGCGCAGGAACATGGGCAGGCGGTGCACACGGCCTCATGCGGGACGCTCAGAATCGAAGGCAGGCCGGCAGCCCCCGAGATGTGCCGCGTCGCTCTGGATCGCGGACTGGACCTGGGCATGCACCGATCCCGTGGGATTTCGCTTGCACTCATCGACGCCGCAGACTGGATTTTCGTCATGGAGGCGCAGCATCGCGATGCCATTGTCAGCATGTCGCCCAAAACACGGGAAAAAATCGTGCTCCTCGGTAGCTGTCTCGTTCCGCCTGGGGACGTTGAGGACCCGATGGGCAGGCCCCATGAGGCCTATCTGAACGCGGCCATAAAAATCGACGAGGCCCTGCTAAATTGGTACAAGAATCGCATTACAAGAATCGCATAAAGACCCATTCGTAGTACACGCGGCATGTCGCCTGAGCGTGTTTTTTTTATTTTATTGAATAGGAGACCATTCATGACTTCTCTCAAGACAGCGGGACTGATTGCCTTTTCACTGGCCACAACAAGCCTCGTCTGCGGATGCGGCCCGAGCCTCAAGGAATACGTCGCCAAATCGTCGAGTTATTACAGCCAGATTTCGGCCTCATCAAAGGTCGATGTCCGAATCGAACCGCGCAACGTGGCCCCCCAGGGCAGAAGCGTGCTGGGATCCATCGGCGCGGCCGTCAACGTCGCGGCATCCGTGGGTTCCGCAGTCGTCAGCACCCAGCAGGAGGAAAGGTTGCAGCGCATCATCTCCTCCAAGGAAATGGCCACCCAGGTGGCCTCCGGGTTCGACAACAACTTCACGGGCACCACGCATCTCCAGGTCGTCGACAATTCCGCCAACCCGGACATCCGAATCATGCTCAGGATGAACAAGTTCGGGATCTGGGCCGAATCCATGCTTTCCCCGCTCAATTTCTACGTCGAGGCCGAAGTGCAGATAGTGTATACGCCGACCCTCGAAACCATCTATTCCAGCGGCGTTTCCATTTATCGCGAGGCCGCAAACGTCTTCAGCGAGGTCGCCAACAGCACGCAGATTGAAGTGCATGGGGGAGGATACTCGGCGATGCACGCCGTCAGCGACGTCAGCCGCCTTGTCAGCGGGGCCGCAAACCTGACCGCCTTCTTTGAAATGACCGACGAGGAAGTGCAGGCCGTTTTCGACTACATGGCCTATGATGCCGGAACCACCATCGCTTCAAAACTCGTCAAAGCCATTTACAATTAGAGACGCACAGAACAGAGGCTTTTGTGTGTGTGGGGGAAGCCTCCCCCTGAGCGGCTATTTTGCCAAGGGGGCAGGCCCCCTTGGCTCAATACGCCGCTACCCCCTCTTCCGATCTTTCTCCAAAGGTTCCATGCGCTTTTGAGAGATGTTTTTTTTGTATTCGGTCCAGCGGGGTAAAGCTCAAATGCATTTGATGAGTTGCGACATTTTTGCATTAGGGATAAAGTCAGACGGTTAGGAGTTTGTAACCCTCATGTAAGGTGGTGCTTCGTGATACATCCGATAGTTTTTGGGAAATTTATCCTTCTTGAACGCGTCAGCGTGGGGGGCATGGCTGAGGTTTATCGGGCCAAATTGCTCAACAATCCGAACTTTGAACGTTTTTTCGCCATCAAACGCATTCTCCCCCATCTCGCGGCAGACAAAGAGTTTGTCACCATGTTCATCAACGAGGCCAAGGTGGCCGTCGAACTTGAACATCCCAATGTCTGTCAAATCTATGAACTTGGACGTCTTGGGCAGTCCCATTACATCGCGATGGAGTTCATCGCCGGTCGCGATATTCTGGCCATCCAGAGCCACTACCGGCGTCAGAAGAAGATCATGAGTGTGAGCCAGGCGTGCTTCATCATCGCCCAGGCCGCCCAGGGTCTCGACTATGCCCACAAAGCTTTGGATTCCACCGGGAACCCGCTTGGACTCGTGCACCGGGATGTCAGCCCGCAAAACCTTCTTGTCACCTTTGACGGCATCGTCAAACTCATCGACTTTGGCGTATCCAAGGCTTCGCGCCGCGCGTCCCATTCCAAAAGCGGCGTCGTCAAGGGCAAGTTCAGCTATATGAGCCCCGAACAGGCCGCTGACCGCGACATCGATCATCGTTCAGACATTTTCGCCCTCGGCGTCGTCTTCTGGGAACTCCTCACCGGACGCAGGCTCTTCCAGTCCGAAAGCGAGTTTGCCATCATGGAGATGATCCAGGAGTGCAAGATCGAAAAACCGTCCAAGTATAACAAGATCGTCCCCGACGCCGTCGATCGCATCTGCATGAAGGCCCTCGAAAAAGACCCCAACATGCGTTACGCATGGGCCGGGGACATGGTCGCGGATCTCTTCGAGTTCATCAAAGGATGCAAAACCCCGTTCACCCAGTGGCACCTCCAAAACTGGATGTGTTCGACATTCAAAAAGGAACTCGACCGTGAATGGGAAATGCTTCCCATTTTCAAGAGCATTAACACCGTCGAGGACATCGAGCGGTACAACCGGGAACACCTTGACGAGGAACGCCGGGAAGCCGGCCTCCCCACCGAGTCCGAAGCCAAGACCGAGGATATCTCGGCCCTCACCCCGGATGCCCTGGCGTCCGACGAAAAAAACGGGGCCGCCCTTCCCCCTGTCCCCGGGCGCGGCGTGCTCAAACCAGGCGAAACGAGCAAATCCCTGCCAGGCGTGAAATCCGTCAGTCTTTCCGGCCTCAGCCCCGTTTCCGATGACACGGCAGGGGCGGGCGCAAGACTCTCTATCTGCGCTTCACAGGCCGTCTCCGACGACGACATCGAATTTGAACCCGAAGGCATTGCCCCAAGCGTTTCCGACCCCCAAATCCTCAGATTCAAAAAGGCCGAACGCAAGGCCCTCATGCGCAAAATCCTCATGGCGTTCATCGTCGTGATATGCCTCGGTTTTATTGCAAGCCCCATTCTTCTGTCGCTCAAAATCATCGAACTGCCCGCCCGCCCGATCAACCTCCCCGAACAGGCGTCCGTCAAGTTCTTGATCTACCCGGAATCCACAGAAACAAACGTCGAGCTGTCCATCTACCCCGAAGGGGCCAACCCCAAAAAATCCGATCCCGTTTTCATCGCCACACAGGCCGGACAAACGACCGAGTTTTCCAACCTCAAGGCCGGACTCTATTCTATCCAGGTCTCCACTCCGGGCTACCAGGCCGAACGATACCTGGTCTCCCTGGAAAATGGCTCCACCGAATGCAAAATTACCATGACAAACGCCATTCCCAAAGAAATGACGTACCGCGTTAAGGTCTCCCCCGAGGACGCACAGGTCTACTACGGCGAAGCCACCAAAGATTCCATACAGGATATCCCAAACACTCGCGTCACAGGTACCGAAGGTATCTACGAACTGAAGGCCATTGAGGGCAAGGAATACACCATCCGTGCATTCAAGGCCGGATACCATCCCAAGACCGTTCCAGTCACCGCCACCGCCGACATGTCCCCCCTCGAAATCACCCTAGACCCCGGCGACGAGGTCACCCTCGAGATCGCCTCGGCCCCCTCAAATCTCACCGTCTTTGACGTGACACACCCCGATCGGAGCGTAAAGAAAGGAGAAACCCCACTGACCCTCCCCATCGATAACACCGACAGCCCCATTACCCTCGAAATCAAAGCCCCGGGAGGCGAACCGTGGACCTATACCCTGGACTTTAACCGCATCAATACCAACGACATCCGGCTGTTCGCCGATCTCGAAGAAACCCCATAACC
>SAMEA3663025__coassemble_858_pt1 | contig 16129 bp, 14 predicted proteins | sample SAMEA3663025__metabat2_low_PE_002 | metagenome-assembled genome bin SAMEA3663025 (sample SAMEA3663025) | pig gut metagenome | biome: pig gut; feature: pig-associated habitat; material: faeces | place: France | collected 2012 | reverse complement strand
GCATTGCCGCCGCCGTTGCACCCGCCACCGGCCGTGCCCGCGCCGCTGCCCTTGGTGCCCTGCTTGCCGATGTTCACCCAGACATTGGTCTTCTTGGTCAACGTGACGATGCCTTCGGAATATCCGCCAAAACCGGCATGAGAGGCCGTCGTCTGGCTAAACGAGACTTCGTCGCCACCCGAGGCGCCCCAGACCTGGAGTTTGTATTTGCCCGGAAGAAGCGTGCGCGTATACGCCGTGCACGTCGACGGTGCCGCAAAGGATTCGGATTCAAACGCATAAATCTTGACGTTGACGTCGGCGCCCTTGACGCCATTGTACACCCCGGTACTCGCCGCCTTGGAGGTAATCGTTTCCTTGGTGATTGCCGCACTGGCGGACATCGGTGAGGTCGATTTGACCGTGACCGTCTGAGGCGTGTTCCAGGTCGACGACGTAAACTTCAGGCTCGTCGCACTCAACGATGCCGTGGCCGAATTGGTCGTCGCGAGGTTGACCGTGACATCCGACACCGGTTCCACGCTCAATTTCACGTTGAACGTGCCCGTATAGCCCGACGGTTTGAGTTCAAGAGACGTCGTGGAGACGACGACACCGGCCGTTTCGTTGTCCGAAATGGAGTACACCGCGCTCTGGGCCTTCAAACCGTTGAAGTTGCCATCCGCAGAGGACGAGGTCAGGGTCACATACGCCGTCTGCGTGCCATCGGCGAGGGAGTCATCCACCGCATTCAGTATCACGGTCTGAGCGGCATTCCAGTTGGACGCCGTAAACGTGATCGTCGAGACGGCCGGCACGAGTTCGCTGGCGTCCGAACTCTTGAGCGTAATGGTGACGTCCGACTCGGGCTGGGCCGCCAGCGACACGCTCATCGTCGTCGAACCGCCTTTTTCGGAGATCGTCGCCGATTCCGATTTCACCACGATGGAGGCCGCGTCGTCATCGACCGTCGTCACCTTGATTTCAGAGGCGAGTTTGTCGTAATGCGCATCGCTCGACGAAGCCGTCAGCGCCACCACCGATTCCACGTTGCCGTCGATGACGTGATCATCCACCCCCGTCATGGTGATGGTCTGGCCGACATTCCAGTTGGAAGGCGTAAACGTGAGTTTGGCCGGCGAAACCTTCACCTCCGTCGTATCTTTGGACGCAAGCGCCACCTCCACATTGCCGGTCGGTATCGACTTCAGCGTCACCGAGGCCGTCACCGACGTGCCGGATTCGTACACCGTCGGCGCCCCGTTGAGACTCACCCCAAACGCGGCCTTGTCGATATCGACATTGATGCCCTTGATGAACTGATCGGACAGTTTGTAATTCGGATCCGCAGAATCGAACGATACCGAGACCGTATATTCCTGATCGCCATCGATCATGTTGTCTGCCACGCCGATGATCGAGGCTTTGACGCCAACATTCCATTGCGCGGGAGAAATCGTGAGCGTCTTGACCGAAGGCTTGGCTTCGGTTTCGTCACTCACGGTCAGCGTGAGGATGACGTCACTCGTAGGTTTCGTGTTGAGTTTGAACGTCAATTCCGACGATTTGCCGTTTTCGTCCGTTTCGACGGTCTGCGATGAAATCGTCACGCCGGCGGTATCGTTATCCTGGTTGACGAGTTCGATGGGCTCAGGCTTAAGCCCACTATAGTTGGGATCTTCTGACATCAAGGGGTCAATCACAATGTGGTACGTCTGTGACCCGTCCGCTTCATCATCGTCCTCCCCACAAACAGCCATACGCTGTTTATGAGACCATCGCTCTGGAGAAAAACATACCCCAACCCCATCAATGCCCGCACCATCGAAAGTCCCTTCATCCCACTTGTCTATGGATATATCGAGACAAACATCATCCGTGGGCTTGGAAGACAAGCTGAGATTCAAGAAGACACAGTCGCCATTTTCGGAGGTGATGCGATTATTATCCTCAAATTCCACGAGGAGTTCTGCGGTGTTTGTGTCGACATTGGTCAGTTCGATCGGATCGAGTTCGAGACCGTCAAACTCAGGATCCTCCGACTGCGTCTTGATGACCACGCTGTAGCTCTGATCGCCGTCTTTGAACTCATCGGGCTGTCCCGTGACGATCACGGTCTGGGCATCACTCCAGTTTTCGGGCAAAAACGATCCGCATTCCACCTCGGCTTCGTCCGCGGCACTCTCGGGCTCGATCGTACAAATGAGTTTGACCTCGGCGGACGGCTCGTGGTTGAGCGAAACCTGAAACTGAAGCGAACCGCCATTTTCGTCGGTACTCGTGTGCTCGTTTTCGGCAACCGACAACGCAGGCGCGTCGGGAAACTGACAGCTCCCGTCCTCCATGCAGATTTTCCCACGGGTACACGTCACATCCAGACAGTCGTCATCGATGCATTCCCCTTTGACGCATGTATTTCCTGCATCGCACGTCACATCGAGGCATTCGTTGTCGATGCAGTTCCCGGCCACGCATGACGTCCCCTGACCACAGATCTTGCCAATGCACAGCGACTCTTCGCACACGCCCTTGACGCATTCGTAACCGTCGGCACATACCATGAGGTTGCCGTCCACCAGACAGCCGTCGTCGACGCATTCCCCGCCGACGCACATTTCATTTTCACCGCATACTTTTTCGGCGCCATCGACGATGCACGCCTCGTCCAGACAGTTGCCAAGAAGGCACGCCTGTCCTTCAAGGCAGTGGACATCCACGCACGGATCGGTCTTCTCGCACACCTCGTCCACGCACGCATACCCTTCTTTACAGACGACGCCGTTGCACAACGTGTCCGTCCGGACACACACGCCGTCCACGCACGACTCCTCGCCGTCACACACGACGTCGCCACAAATTTTGTCGGTATCGACGCACCGGTCTTCAAGACACGTCTGGGTGCCCGTACACTGAACCCCGCCGCACAGGGCATGATTGTTGACGCATGTGCCGTCCACGCATGTCTGGGTTTCCGTGCACACCAGACCGCCACACAGCGCGCCGTTCGCCACGCATGTGCCGTCCACGCATGTCTGGGTTTCCGTGCACACCAGACCGCCACACAGCGCGCCGTTCGCCACGCACGCGCCGGCCACGCACGATTCGCCTTCGTCACAAATCGCCTCGCCACACACGCGAGCCGTGTCGATACACACGCCGTTCACACACGTCTGAGTGTCCGTACAGCTACCACACGCGGCACTCGTCCCGGACACATCGTCGCCACATGAGGTGGCAAGAACGCTCGACATCACGGCCACCACAAACAGCAACGAAGGATTGGATCTTTTCATTGAACGTCTCCTTGTCAGTCCACACATGACGCCACCGCACCAATACACCACGCTATCTTTGCGCCATTGCAAAACAAAATTTCACAATAACGCGATATACATCAAAGAAAATGCACGTTATTCACGCCATGATGTGGAAATTTTCACACCAGTCCGCTTACGCATTCCGGCAAAACCATGTCCTTAAAATAGTCGTTTCACATGGATTTGTCATGGACATAAAATGATGTTTTTCCGAAGCCACAAGCGCGGCCTTTGAGCGGACTCTGAACACCTGCCGGGGCACGCCGCGCAAAAAAAAGCCCGGCGCATCCGCCAAAAGCGGAAAGCCGGGCAGGCACGGGCGTATCTGCCGCAGGCAGATAGCCGTGCCCCATCAAAGGACGATGCCGTCCAACCCCAATCAGTAGTTGTCGGCCTTGACCTGGAAAAACGACTGCGGATGCGCACACACGGGGCACGCCGCCGGCGCCTGTTTGCCAATGACGATATGCCCGCAATTCCGGCACTGCCAGATGGCCTCGCCTTCGCGCGAAAACACGACCTTGTCCTCTACATTCGACAGAAGCTTGCGATACCGTTCCTCGTGATGTTTTTCGATGGCACCGACCATTTCAAACAACTTGGCAATGCGCGTAAACCCTTCTTCATGCGCGGTTTTGGCAAAAGAAGCATACATGTCGGTCCACTCGTAATTCTCGCCGTTGGCCGCGTCGAGAAGGTTTTCGGCCGTCGTGGGAATTTTGTTGTCATGCAGGCATTTGAACCAAAGTTTTGCATGTTCTTTCTCATTTTCTGCAGTCTCAAGAAAGATCTCCGCAATTTGTTCGTAGCCGTCTTTTTTGGCCTGGCTGGCATAGTACGTATATTTGTTGCGGGCCTGGGATTCGCCGGCGAACGCGGCCTGAAGGTTGGCTTCTGTTTTTGAACCTTTGAGTTCCATTGTCTTCTCCTTTTGAACGGGTCAAAATGTTGCGGATGCGCCCCGAAATGAGGCGTGAAAAGTGTTTTTTTTTGTGTGGGGGGGGGAAGTCTCCCCCCAACGCGTCTATGTGCTCGGCCCGTCCGGGCCTTGCGCGCATACGCCGCGCCCCCCTCGTCGGCGAGACCTCGGCGTGTTTTGAAAATCAGCCGGAAACCTTGACGAAGGCATCGATGCCGTGCCCGCACCACGGACAGAGATATTCCGGCGAGAGTTCGTCGGCCTCGATTTCAAACCCGCAGATTTCGCAGCGCCAGACCGTTTTTTTGGGGGTCTGGGGCTTGGGTTTGACGTTTTTCTGATAGTCGTCGTAGGTGAGGGTTTTCTTATCGGAGAGGATCCGGGCGTCGGTGACGTCGGCCAGGATGAGGGAGTGGGTGCCCAGGTCGGTGACCGACACGACACGGCAGGCGATGACGGCATTGGACTGGGCGGCCAGGGCGGGCATACCGTCGACTTCCTGAACGCCGGCCGGGGATTCGGCAAATTTGTCGACGTCGCGGCTGGACTGGAACCCAAAGTGGCGAATCGTGTCAAACGTCGCCGTCTGGTCGAGGACAGACAGGGTGAACCCACCGGCGGCGACGATGGCATCGTGCGTGGCGTTGTTTTTGTTGACAGCCACGACGAGGCGCAACGGCGTTTCGGTCACCTGAACAACCGTATTGATGACGCATGCCGCGCGACCGGACGCGCCGGACGTGGCGAGAATGTAAAGACCGCTTGCGATGTTAAACAGGGCTTTCTTATCCATGTTCCCTCCTTCTTATGGGGTGAGGTGCTGACACTGTGCACAGCGACCATATATAATAATGTCTATATATTCTATAGAAACCCCCGGAGGGACGGAAACATTCCCTCTTTCGACGGGATCGATATCGACGATTTGTCCGCAGTGGGTGCAGACGAGATGATCGTGGGGATGCTGAATTTTGTCGAACCTGTCGGGGAAACCAGGAAAGGCCAGTCTCCGAATGCGCTTGAGTTCGACCAGAGCGTTGAGGTTCCGATACACGGTGGCCAGGGAGATTCCCGGGACGGCACGGCGTGCGGCCTCGTAAAGCTGATCGGCGGTGGGGTGATGACATGAGGCATTGACGAGATTGAGTATGAGCTGTCTGCGAGGTGTCATGCCGTAAATCCTTATACACTCATGGAATCCATGGGTCTTTCATCAAAAATGATAACTATTCTCATTTTTATTTTGAGGCAAGGAAAAAGCGGACGGGTCGTTCCGGGTGAGATTTTGCCGAGGGATGAGGCGTAATCCGAGGGGACATGGGTTTTGCGGAGGGGGTCGCGGCGTATGCGCGCAAGGGCGAAGCCCTGAGCACATAGACGCGCAGGGGGAGGCTTCCCCCTTCCCAATGCGCCGCCCATGGGTGAGGAACTTTTGTCGGACGGGAGAAAAAAACTTCGCGCACGGTCCGAAAAAGGGGTCTTTTCTTCCTTTGCGGATGCGGGAATCGGACACAAATTCCGTGTGCATCGCATGGAGATGTGATAAGGAGAGGGGATACTTGGGCCAAATCTATAATTTTCTATCTGAGGAGATGAGCGTTGAAGGTTGGAATTATCGGGTATGAGGGGAGTGGCAAGACGACGATTTTCGGGGCGCTTTCGGGGGCGGATCCGTCGTTGCTTGGGCAGCAGAAGCAGCAGATACGCGAAGTGCGCGTGCCGGATGCCCGCATTGACGCCCTGAGCGCGATGTATCACCCAAAGAAGACAATATATGCGATGATCCAGTTTGTGGATGTGATGAGCGGGGGCGGGATAGGAAAGGGGCTGGATGCGGGGGTCTTGGCGAAGATTCGCGAGGCGGATTTGCTTGCGATTGTGGTACGCGGGTTTGACAACGGCTATTCTGCGCCGGATCCCAAACGCGAGGCGGAGTCGATGCTGAGCGAGCTTTTGCTGAGCGACATGGAGATCGTCGAGCGCAAGGTTTCGCGGATGCAGAAGGAGAAGGCGAGCGAGCAGGAGAAGGCTCTGTTTTTGAAGTTGCAGTCGAATCTGGAATCGGAGATCTGGCTGAAGGACATGGGGCTTGATCGAAGTGAGCTTGACTTGCTTCGCGGGTATCAGTTCATGACCCTCAAGCCGGTCATTGTGCTTGTGAATGTGGACGAATCCGAAGCGGACGAAGGGCACAGCGAGGCCGTGTCGGCCCGTCTCGGGCTCAAGGTGCCGACGTTTGTGCTGAGCGCCCGGGTGGAGAGCGACATTGCGCAGCTTCCGGAGTCCGATCAGGCGGAGTTTCTGGCGGATCTCGGGATTCAGGCGACGGCGCGCGACCGTTTTATCCGCGCGTCCTATGCGATGCTGGATTTGATTTCGTTTTTCACGGTGGGCGAAGACGAGGTGCGGGCCTGGACGATCAAGAATGGATCGACGGCGCAGGAAAGTGCCGGGCGGATTCATACGGATCTGGCCAAGCATTTTATTCGCGCGGAGCGCATGGCGAGCGCGGATCTGCTGGAGCTTGGGAGCGAGGCGGCGGTGCGCAATGCGGGGAAATTCCGTCTTGAAGGCAAGGGGTATATCACCCAGGACGGCGACATTCTCCACATCCGGGCCAACGCCTAGCGTAGCTTTACCGTGCCTGTCCGTCGGCGTGGAGCCGCGGGCGCGGGTCATGTCCGGCCCATGAAGAGAGAAACGGCCGCATGGCGGCACATATCCATCGAAGACGCACTTTTTATAACCGGGAACTCCCAGGAGGATGACGATGTCAGAATGTGATTACGATGAACTTTCGGTGTGGCAGGATATCCTCGATGATGTCATGAACGGCCATGTGGACGGCTTGGTGTGCCCATTTTGCGACAAGAAAGCGCTCGAAGTGAACACGGACGGCCCGAAGATCAGTGTAAAATGTACGGAATGCGGCCGCTGGTTTGAAGGGGTCAACGCATATTAGGAGCGCAGACGATGGCGAAGAGCAAAATCATAGGCAGTGGGTTTTCGTTTCCGATGCAGGTCGACGCGCTTGGGAGCGTTGAGATGAGCTCTGATGACGAAAACATCCGCCAGAGCATGATGCTGATATTGGGGACGGCCCCCGGCGAACGGATGAAGCGTCCCACGTTTGGGTGCGCCATCCATGACATTCTTTTTGAGCCGAACACCTCGGTGACGGCTGCCAAGATCGAATACGAGGTGAAACGCGCGCTTCTTGAATTTGAGCCTCGCGTGGACGACATCGAGGTGGACGCGATGCCGGATCCGATGGAGGAGAGCCGGATGAACGTCACGATCTCATATACGATTCGCAAAACGAACACGAAATCCAACCTGGTATATCCATTTTATCTTCGTAAAGAGGGAGAAGTATGATTCCATTACCAAAACTGGACGATCGGAAATGGGAAGATCTCGTCCGCGAGGCCGTCGACCTGATCCCGAAGTATTGCCCGGAATGGACGAACCACAACGCGTCGGATCCCGGTATTACCCTTCTGGAGTTGTTTGCGTGGCTTATCGAGGTTTTGCTTTATCGTCTTAACCGCGTTGGCGAAAAGAACTACCTTGCGTTTCTCAATCTGATGGGGATTGACCTCCAGCCCCCCCAGCCCGCAACCGTCCATCTGACGTTCAGTCTTGTGCCCGGTGCCCGGAATTTTCAGGTTGTCCCGGCGGGGACGAGCGTGGCGACCAACTACAAGAGCGACGAAGAGCTCCTGATGTTCGAGACGCTCAAGGATCTCGTGGTTCTTCCGACCTCCCTCGTGCGTTGTTACTCCCAGTTTCACGACACGTATGCGGACAACACGCCGTACATTTACGGCCGTCCCGGTCAGTCGTTTGAAGCCTTCATGGGTTGCCAGCGCGTCGAGCGGTATCTGTATTTTATGGATCCGCGCCTTGAAGTGCTCAGCGAGGAGGCGCTTCTCATCATCGGGGTGGAGACGCCCAACAGTCCCGACACGGATTTTCCAACGCTTTGCGAGTGGGAGTACTGGAACGGGCACCGCTGGCGCGAGCTCGAGAATTCCACGCAGGAGCTGCCGACGGGCTGGGCCGCCTTCAAGGGCGTCGAGGGGATGGAAGAAACCGTCGTCAACGACATCCAGGGGTACTGGATCCGTGCACGTCTGGTCAACGTTCCGCAAAATCCCGACATGACGAGCGTGGAACGCCTCAAGATGCGCATTGAAATTTTGGGCGAAGGCATTCTTCCCGATGCGGCCGTCATTCAGACGCCGAACGACGATTATCTTCCGGTGGATCTGAGCAAAACGGTCTATCCGTTCCACAAGGAGCCCGGGATTGAGAGCGCCTTTTATCTTGGGAGCAACGATCTTTTTGGGCACAAGGATGCCCGAATCCGCATTGATTTTGAACTGGCCGACACGGTTTCGGTGTCCGGTCTGAATCCGTCCACCGATCTCCAGGTGGCGTGGGAATACTACGACGGTCGCCAGTGGCAGCGGATAGGGATCGTCAATCCCAAGACGATCGAGGAGTCTCTCAAGGGGATGGATTTCGACGATTCGACGTACTGTTTCACTCGCAATGGTACGGTGAGTTTCCGCATTCCCGAGGGGATGTCCAAGATCAAGGTATCCGATCAGGAGGCCTATTTTGTCCGGGCTCGCATCATCCAGGGGGATTATGGCGTTCCCGGGATGTACATGCTGGACGGGGACAAATGGGCGTGGTTTGACGAACGCCCACTCCGTCCGCCCCAGCTCAAATCGGTTCGGATCAAATACGAGGAGGCGAGCCAGACGCCGCCGTGTGTTCTGACGTACAACGACTTCCGTTTCGAGGACGTCACTGCGCCGCTGAGCGAGGATTTATCGGTCACTCAGGTATTTGAGCCCATCCCGGATGAAAATCCGTCAATGTACTTCGGAATGAACGGTCCGTTCCCGAACGAACGCGTACAGGCATTTGTGCACGTGGTGACGCGGACGGGGATCAAGATCGAACGTTCACGCGAGGACGAACGCTTCCTTCGCAGCTACTATCGCAAGATGGAGGAGGAGTATTTCGGCAACAAGAAACTCGTCTGGGAGTACTGGGACGGCAAGTCCTGGTCTGATCTCAACGTCACGGACGGAACGCGTGCGTTCACCGAGTCCGGGTATCTGGAATTTCTTGGTCCCAAGGACATGGCGCCCACGCGCAAGTTTGGCGAGAACCTGTTTTGGATGCGCGTGCGTCTGGAAATGGGTGGGTATGAGGAGCTTCCGCGCATCGACCACATTCTTTTCAACACGGTGGAAGCCGTCAACCGCCGCACGCTGAATTTCGAGATACTGGGGACGGGTCGCGGCACGCCGAACCAGGTGTTCCGATTCCTGAATGCGCCGGTGCTGGAAGGCGAGGTGATCTGGGTTCGCGAAAAAGAAATGCCGCGCGAGGAAGAGATGGAGGCGCTCAAGGCGCAGTATGGGGAAACGCCGTTCTGTGAAGCGGATCCGCGTCTTGGTGGCTATTGGGTGCGCTGGGAAAACGTCGAGAGTTTCTACATGTCCAACGATCGCAGCCGCCACTACATGCTCGACCGTCTCAACGGCAAGGTCCGTTTTGGCAACGGCACGAACGGCATGATGGTGCCGGCGCTCGACCAGAACGTCCGGACGTCGCATTACTGCATTGGCGGCGGCGTTCGGGGGAACATCGGCGTCAACCAGGCCACGCAGATTCGCCAGGCGATTGCCTATATTGACGGCGTGACGAACCACTATCCCGGAGCCGGCGGCAGCGACGTCGAGTCGATCGAGTCGGTCAAACAGCGCGGTCCTTATGTCATCAAGAGCCGTTATCGCGCCGTCACCCAGGAAGACTTCGAGGTGCTCTCGCTTCAGAGTTCCAACGCCATTGCGCGCACGTGTTGTCTCACCGAGGAGGAAGGCTCCGTGTGCGTCGTCGTCGTACCGAAGTTTGACGCCGAAAAAGAGGAGTACGACAAAAAACTCGTCCCGACGAGCGAGCTTTTGCGGCACGTCAAGACCTATCTGGACGAACGCCGTCTCGTCACGGTGCGCGTCCATGCCGAGCGGCCGCAGTACACCGAGCTCAGCATCAACCTTGAGATCATCCGGACGTCCACCGGGGCAAGCGACCGCCTCAAACGCGACATCGTCAAGGCGCTTCGCAAATTCCTCCATCCGATTGTGGGCGGGCGCGACGGCAAGGGCTGGAAATTCGGCCGCAGCGTGCTCAAAGTCGATCTCTATCACATCGTCGAAAATGTGGAGGGGGTCGAGTTCGTCGACCGCATTCTGATCCTCGACGAGGATCGCGGCATGTACGTCGATCAAATCAAGCTGGGTCCCAAGGGTCTGCCGTTTCTCGTCAACGTCGATATCACCGAGAAGACACGCGAACGCGTCGTCTGACCGTCCAATCGATACCTTAGGAGTAGGAAATGCGCGTACAGTCAAAAAGAAAATTGAGCGTTCCCGATCTCGAAGGGCTTTTGGCTCATGACGCCTCCGTGTATCTTGAACTCAACGGTTTTCCCAAACCGGACATCAAATACGAGGAGAGTTTTGAACCCGCCGAGACCGTTCTGAGCCAGGATCCTCCCAAGTCGCAGATCGTCGATGCCGACACGGTGGTCACCATCTATGTGGCGCAGCGTTCGTTTTGCGAATTTTTGCCTGGGATTTATCGCACCGCCATCTACGACGGTCACACTTACCTGCGCGACTTTCTGTGGATCGTGCGTCACCTTTTCGACAGCGTCGCCCAGGAAGTCGACAGGATTCCGGAGCTTTTCGATCCCTACACCACGCCCGAGAACTTTCTCCCGTGGCTGGCCGGTTGGATCGGTTTCGTGCTTGACGAAGACTGGCCCGAGGGCAAGAAGCGGTATCTCCTGCGCCACGCCATGGATTACTACCGCATTCGCGGCACCATCAAGGGACTCAAGCTCTTCCTCTCGATTTTTGTGGGTGTCGAACCCGAAATCATCGAAAACGCGTGGCCGTTTCACGGCTTTCAAATCGACGTGCACTCGACGATGGATTTTGACACCATCATTTTCCCCGTCGTCAATGTGTCTCACTGTTTCATCGTCGACATCCCGCTCGATCCCGAGGAAGTGTCCGAGTACACGATCATCAAGATTCACGACATCATCCGCGCCGAAAAGCCCGCCCACACCATGTACTACCTGCGGTTCAAGGGCAAAAAGGTTGCCCTTTCCGAGTTCCAGCTCATGGTCGGCGACGAAGAGGATGCCTATGTCATCGGTTCCGGCGAGGAAATCGTCGAACTGGGCGAGGCCGAGGTGGAACGGCTTCCAGGTGAGGAATAGGTCCTGGAAGTACACCCGAGAGGGGGTGGCGGCGTATGCGCGCAAGGCCGCAGGCCTGAGCACATAGACGCCCAGGGGGAGGCTTCCCCCTCACCACAAAAAGACATTCCTATAGAACGCATTTTCATCCACGCAGAATCAGTCATCAGAACACACAGGGTAAAATCATGGCAGAAGACCAGGGATTCAAAAGAATTAATTTTTTCAAGGGGTTCGTGACGACGACGAAGGACTGGAACGACGCAGAGCGTTACCACGTCGAAAAACACAAGCTCCACAACCGCTGTTTCCACGGCGCCGGAGTCGTCCCAGGCTACCGTCAGGAACTCAAGATTCGCGCGCGCGGCCGCGCCGACATGTCCGTCGAGGTCGCCCCGGGATACGCCATTGACGGCCAGGGCAACGACATCATTCTTTATGAGACCGAAATTAAGGCCATCAACAAGGCGGATTTCAAGCTTCCGCTCACCGTCTATTTCGTCGTCAAATACGTCGAGGAATTTACGGATTTCATTTCCTACAAGGAAAACCTGGACTTCAAGGGGCATCGCCGCATCCAGGAAAAGGCCGTCATTGAGCTTTCCATCACCGAGCCCGATATTTCGCGCGAGGTCGAAATCGGTCGCGTCTATCTCACCGAGGACGCCAAAAAGATTACCGACGCCAAGGATCCCCTCGAACCCGGCCCCAATGAAATCGACCTGCGTTACGTGCCGCGTGCGGGCGTCGTCGGCGGCTACCTCCCCATGGATCTCATCAACCGTCTGCGCAAAATCATCAACGCACAGCGCGACATCTACTACCGCATGGCCCGCGACAAAAAAGTCCTCGCCGCCAACAGCGCGGCCCTCGGCCTCATGACCATCGACATGCTCCTGGAATCCGGCACCGTCGGCCCCCAGAACATCATGCCATTGCTGTCCAACCTGGGCGATCTGGAGTGGGATACCGTCACCGAAATCGAGGCCACCAAGCCCACACTCAAGGCCATGAAGGACTTCGGCCAGTTCAAGCACGCCGTCGAGGTCTTCCGCGATCTCGTCGACGACAAGGCCCTCGCCATCGACGAAAATGAAGTCATCAACTTCGACAGCCTGGATCAGGTCATCTCTGTCAAGGAAAAAGGCAACCTCGCCCTGTCCGCCATTGTCGGCGAGGAAATCCCCCCCGCCGTGCTCGAAAATACCGAGAACGCCATTTCCCAGGAATGGACGAAAATCAAGGAGTTCAGCGGGGACATGCCCGAGGTCGTCACCATCGACGGGCAGGAATGGACGCTCATCGACACCATCGACATCCTCAACAAGGACAGCGAGCAGGCGCACGCCTTCCAAATCATCGAGCCGCGCGACTCCTGGCGCGCCCGACAGCGCATCCGCTACCCGGACGGTGTGACGGTCGAAGACGTCGGCATCGCCCACGAAGGCGGCTACACGGCGTTTGAAATTCTCCACGTCACCCCCAACCGCCCCATCATGCTCCTGCGTCGTATGGACTATGCCCGCGGCGATTTTGAAATCGAATACTCCGCCAACGACGTCCGCGTCGGCCTCTCGCAATGCGCCGGCTCGGACAAACGCTTCCGATGGCGTAACTGGCCATTCCTCATTCCCGCCGAGTTCGTCACCACCGAAACCCTCAGAATCACACAGAAAATGCTCACCGCCGCGCGCGACATCAACATGTATCGATTCTGGTTCTATCAGGCGCTATAACCCTCGCGTCGGAATCTTTCCGACGCCCCCATTCTGGAGTGAAGTATGGACGACAAAGAACGATACGAAGTGTTCAAAATCCGACAGGGACGATGCCAGTACTGCGGCACACGCCTCAAATGGGAGGCCTTCGAAGTGCGCGGCCTCTCCGGCGGATGGGTCATCGAAGCACAGGACGACGGCTCCAAACAGGCCCTCTGCTACAAATGCTTTGAATTTCCACAGCGCGGTAAAACAGCTCACCGCCTCACCATTAACGAGGAACAGCGCCCCACGGCCGTCGGGGAAGGCATCCCACAAGAACCCAAAAATTCCTAGTCCCGTTTTTTTAATTAACCTGTCATGCCCGACGATGGCTGACCCTTTTGATGGAGGCTTCCATGGGTGTAAGTGTGACCCAACTCTACAACCTTCTCGAAATGCGTTTCGATTACCAGTCCGCACGAAACACGTTCAACAATTGGCGCAAACTCGCCAAAATTAAGGACGAACCCGCTTCCCTCGACGACGCCCAGCTCAAATCCCTGCTCGGCTACCTCAAGGAATACGCCCCCGACGCCACCCGCGTCCATGCCGCTGTCGATCGCCTCATCCTCGCGCGCGACGAGGCCCAGATCGAAACCGCTCAGCCCGAGCCCGTAACCGAAATCGCTCAGCCCGAGCCCGAGCCCGAATTCGCTCAGCCCGAGCCCGCCACCGACGATTCCTCCGCCCAGGCTCAGCCCCAGGACGACGCGCCCGCCCAAGACGCCGAAGAATCCGTAACCGATGAACAAAATGCCCAGGATTCCGAAGAATCGCACTCCGGCAAAAAAAATAAAAAGAAAGGCAAACATTAGACAGCCTCTCAGGGCGGCGTGCTATTTCGGCCTGCGGCCTCAATACGCACCGCCCGCGCGGCTATTTCGGCCTGCGGCCTCAATACGCCGCGCTTCTGCCCCTTCTCTACCCACGGTTTTGCGGAATTCTTCCGATAAATCTTATGTCCTGTAAAAGTAAAATCGTCCCCCTGCCCCATTATATTCATTCGCCAGCTTCGGCCGTCGAACCTCCCTACGATTCGTGCTTCATTCCTCGCGGATTCCTCTTTCCTGAATCCCGCGAAGACTTGGCGCCATACCGCGAATTCCCCCTCTCCGAGCCTTTCTATTCCGTCGGACGCGCGCGCGACGTTTCCCACGACGACATTTTTTCCGACGAACCCTCCGAAAATAACGACTTCGATTCCACCATCCTGCAGATCAGCGAACTCGACGAGCTCCTCCTCGATATCCAGGCCATGGGGATGCAGTACACCATGCACACCCAGATGTGCCTGCGCACCGACTGGGCATACGAATTTCCCAAAACCTGGGACAAAACCCAGTCCCTCCTCGTCAATATCCCCGTCTTTTCGGAAGAACTCTGCATGTGGCACTACCCCATCTCCACGATGGGATACAACATCGCCAACACCGATCCTCCCGTCGAACTCGATATCGCGCACAATTACCCCCAGCTTTTTGGCTATCTGCCTAACGGCGATCTCGCCCTCTATTGGGAAATCGCTGAACAACTCGCCGAAGCGTTCAATATCGACCTCGATCCCATTCACACCAGCGTCGAGGGCACCCTGGTCACCATGCCCAACCTCAGCGCGCCAGTCAAAGCGCTCGCTCCCGTGTCCTCCGTCGTCGAGACCGGCGGTGTCGTGGCCCCCGGCCTGCCCCATGACGAGGCCGTCGCCTTTGCTCAGCAGTGGCTGGGACGCGCCCCCGTCGTCATCCGACACGCCATGTATCCGTTCTATCGGCTCATTCTCCCCGTCATTCACTGCGAACTCGATTTCAACCGATACGCCGAGGCCACCTGGGGTGCCTTCGGATACACCTCGCCCCGTCTGACAGGGTTTGACTTCACCATCGTCAACAACCCGTTCACACGTGAAGTGCCCATTTTTTCGACCGAACGCGGAAACATCATCGTGTCAAACGCCTTTTTTGCACGATTGCGGGAACTCGTCCTCCAGTTTCACGGGAACTTCTGCTCGATGTGCATGCCCATTCAGCGCGTCCAATAGACACCGGCGCATTCCCTCCGGGCATGCGCCTGCAAAACTTCCCCCCTTAGATGGGGGTCACCATCCACCGAAGCGGCACACTCGCGGACGCACTCCCCCCCGTTTTCGTTTCCACATTGACCTCCGGCATGACGCGCACAAACCCTTCGTAAAGTTCATACACCTCGCCGTCATAGGGGATCGGCTGGCTGACCTGTTTGAAACTGTTCAGACGGTCAAAATCCTGGCCGCAATCCATATCCTGCGGGAACCACTCCGCCGTCACCAACACGTCATTTCTAAAATGGAGCACAACCGCACCATCGTGACGCCGGTACTTTTTGATCCCAAACACCGGATCCGTCTGTAACTCAAAATCCCCAAGATTCAACGCCGACAGCGGCATGCCCAACGCATAATCCAACACCCTCTCCCCCGGAGCCAGGCATTGATATTCGTAAGGTTTGGCCGCTTCCTCAGCCTTTTGAACCTCGTCGACGTAAAACCAGGCAAAGATTGCCGAACAAAAGACAAAAACTGCAAGCATCGTCTTCCACTCGGCCAACAAAAATTCGTGCATAAAGCCCTGCCAATCTAGAATACTCTCTCTCCGTGCGGTCACGCCACACCACAGGGCATCTTATCATGGATCCCATAGAGCGGAATGTAAATGTTCCACCCACCCAGCACACCAAGAATCCACTCTATGCGCCTACGCAAAATACACACAAACGGCACTAATATTGCTTTACTTTCAGAATCAGGCTGTTTACCCCGGGCAGTTTGAATTTTGAGCCTGGCGCAAGTGCCTTGCATGACTGCAACATCTGCTGAAAGACATCCTTA
>SAMEA3663025__coassemble_851_pt1 | contig 16206 bp, 10 predicted proteins | sample SAMEA3663025__metabat2_low_PE_002 | metagenome-assembled genome bin SAMEA3663025 (sample SAMEA3663025) | pig gut metagenome | biome: pig gut; feature: pig-associated habitat; material: faeces | place: France | collected 2012 | reverse complement strand
GGCGTGTCCGTCGTCGTCGAAGCCGAAAAGTTTGTCGTTGAGGCTGACGCATGCGCCGCAGCTCATGCATCGGTTGGATTCGACGCGTGGGACGGGAAGGGATGGGACGGGAAGGGATGGGGCAGGGGTGATGGGCAGGTGCATGGAAGCCATGCCTTCGATGAAGGAGATTTCGTCCCGCGAGGATGCGTTCATGTCGTTGGGGTCTTCATCGGGGAGGGAAGGCGTGCGGCATTCGGGGCACGATTGTCGTTCGGTGGCGTTTTTGGAGGGGGGATTTGGGCCGGTGTTCAAAAAGGACTTCATGGATTGGAGGCATGCGTCGAGGGTTTTGGCCGTGGATGCGATGAGGTGCTGGGATTCGTTGAGTTGTGCGGAGGTGGATTCGAGTTCTTGTTGTGTTTGCTGGAGAATTTGGGCGTGTGCATTTTCGTGGAGGTCAGCGGCCAGTTTTATCTGGGCCTGTGTCGAGAGGGCGAGTTCTCGCAGGGTTGTCCATCGTTGCATGCGGTCGATGCATGCGTTGGCGACTTCTCGTGTCATGATGCATTTTCGCATGATGGAGTCGACGACGCCCCAGATGTAGGGAATGCGCGGTTTGTCGAAGGTGGGATTTTTGAGGAATTCCCCGATTTCAACGAGTTCGTCGTTCCATGCCTCGTTGGGCAGGATTCTGAAGTATTTGTGGTATCCTGGTTCGAGGGCCAGGGCGTGTGCGAAGGTAAATTCGGAGGTCATTTCCTTGGTTTGTCCGTTTTCGTCGAGGTATGAGAAGGCACAGACGGGCCATGGTGTGTCGATTTGCGGGTTTCCTTCGACGTTGAAGCGTTCGACGCGGGTTTGCCCGAGGCTTGGGTCGTACTGGAAAACGGGTGCGATACGGCCGTAGTGTGCGGCCTCGAGCTGGACGCGAGGCGGGACGCGCCATGTCCATGTGGGACATGCGACCACGGTGATGGCGGGTCTCAGTAGCCGGTTCATGCGTGTGAGGGTTGCGACGAGGTGTTCTGGGCGAGCCAGGGTGGACTGTGAGATAAACGCCTCTCTGTATGCGGTGGCCAGATAACTGAATCCCGGGTTGTACTGGCTGGTGTCCGATTCTGCATTTTGTGAGGCGTGCATGGTATTGGATGTGGACTCAAAGACGAGGACGTCCAGGGGTTTTCCCTGGCGGATGAGTCGTGAGAGTGGGGAGAGCTGTTCGTACAGGCGGGATGCGGTTTCGGCGATGCAGATGACGGGGAGGAGTCTCAGCTCGTCTTCGGAGAGGTCCTGCCATGTGAAGTGATCGAGGATGCCCGTGTGGTATTCCGGATCGAAGGCATTGTCGATGTCGAGTCTGGCGATGCGCATGGCTTTGAATGCTTCGATGTGGTGCTGGCTGATGGCGTCAAAGAGTCCCGATGCGACGGCGATGGGTTCGCTGTGGCAGATGGTGCGCACGCGGTCGTAGGTCGATTTGACCTGTATGTCCGGGGCATAAGCAAAGATGAGGTCATCGGAGTTTTTCAAGGTTTCGAGAAACGCCTCAAGGGTTTTGAGTGCGTGGTACATGCGGGTGTCGCGCTCAGGATTGTGGGGCTTGTGTCCGTGTGTCTGGTGTTGCAGGTCGTGGGCGATGGCCGTGGTGTCGAGGAGTACGTCGGCCGCAGGTCCGAAGGCGTCGTCGAGGGCGTCGGGCTGAGTGCTGAGGGGGCCGTTGGCGTCATCGATGAGGAGGGCGTCGCGCAGCTGTGTGATGAGTCCTTTGATGTCTGCCCTGATGTCACGGATGCGGCTTTGACGGGCGGCGCGCACGGAGAGGACGTAAAGATCGAGCAGGGTGTGGGGGTTCAGTCCGACGAGATGGCAGTCGTCGGTGAGGTTGGCGATGAAGTTGCGCAGGGCGTCGAGGAGTGGGGCGGCGTCGGCATGGTCTGCATCCGTCATGGCCTCGAGTGTCTGATTGAGGAGCGTTTTTGCGGGTGTGATATGGAGGGATGCGTCGGCGATTTCGGTGGCGGTGTCGACAAAACGTCTGAGCCACGGTGCGGTTTCTGTGGCGTTATTATTGGTCCCCAGGTGTTCGCGCAGAGCGGTGTCCAGGCGCACGGCATGTAGGGACGGATCGCCGGCAATGCGCGTGACAAGCAGGGGGTAGTAGTGTTCGTTTTCGAGCGTTTGCAGGTATGGATTGAGAGCGGCTGGACGAATGGAGAGTCCCGGGAGGGGGTGGTTGACGGCGTCGCTTGACTGGCCCCGGACAAAGAAATTTCTCATGCTTGAGCGCCAGTCCGCGCCCTGCTCGCGGTGTGCAGGAAGCATTTTTGGCAGTTGGATTTGTGGAGCAAAGTATGGGTCAAATGGGTGTGCTCTGTCGATGGAACGGTCGACTTCGCGCAGGGAGTCCCGTCCGAGCTTCAGTCGTTCCATGGCTGACGGTGAGAGTTGTTTTGCCAGAATTTCTGTGGGTATGGGTGTGTGCGTCACTCGCTCGAGGAGTTCGAGGATGGCGCCGTGCACGACGTATGCGCCGTATCGATCGACGGTACGGTATTCGCCGAGGAGAGAACCGGACAGCATGTAGAGGGCGATTTGGTGCTGTTCGATGAATTTCTGCATATCCGGCCGGAAGGAAGGCCATATTGCCGTATCTTCTACGCTTCGTCCCAGGATGAGGATACACCCGCCCTGTGCGAGTCCGTTTAGAATATCCGGGATATCGACGAGGCCTGGATGGGACAGGAAGAGGATGTCGACGGGGAGGATGGGTGTGTTTTTTGGGGCATTTTTGGCGGCATCAAAACCGAGCGTGCGGACGAGTGGGTGAGGGGATTTGACGTCGAAGGGTGTGAAGCCGTTTGTCTGGCTGAGGTATGAGGCGAGGTCCAGGAGGAATCCGAGGCTCATGTCTCCGCCTGGTGCGGCGCCGATGACGATGGGGCGTGGGGATGAGGAAGGCGAAGGGGGGATGGCTTTCTGGAGCGTATCTTCTGGAAGTTCGAGAGATTGTGCGAGGATTTTGAGGGCATCAGGCGAGATCATGGGAATGTAGACGGGATTGGCGATGGGTCGGTGGTGAGAGCGTATCTCGTGCATTCCGAGCATGATGGGGGAGAGTTCGGCGGTGTTGTGTGTGCCCAGTATGATGATTTTTCGCTGTGATGCGAGGGCATTGGCGACGAGCTCCCATGGGAAGGGTTTGAGGAGGGCGATATCGAGCACGCCGATGTGGATTCCGGATTTACCGAGGTGATCGGCGATATTGCGGGCGAGTTTTGTGAATCTTCCGGAGGAGACGAGGCAGAATCCGTTGGGTTTCAGGGATGACGAAGAGAGGATAGCGAGGTCGAGATTGAAGTGTTGTGAGAAGAAGTGGAAGGTGTTGGCAATGGTCTGAACGATGAGATCGTCATTGAGGATGGGTGTGTCTCCATTGTGGGCGATGGGTGTGATGGCGTCGATGAGTTTTTGTGAAGGCATTCGTGCGCCACAAAATGTGTCGGCGAGTTCGTCATCGATGGAGCAGAGTCCGGGCTGTCCGAGTTTTGCGGTGACATCGTGTGCGATGATGCAGTGATAGACGGCGTCTTGTGCGGATGAAGCCTGGAGTTCAAATGCGAGTCTGAATTCGAGGGGTTCGGAGAGATGTTTTTCGCGGTGGTAGACGAGCGTGGAGTTCATGGATGGCCGTGTTGAGTTGGCCATGGCGTTTTCTCCGAGCAATGCGGCGCAACGTTGTTGCAGCAGAGAGAAGCCTTCGGCTTCGGCGGCGGAGAGTCTGGCTCCACCTCTGCAGATGAGGTTTTCGGCGAGATTGACGAGTTGTCGAGTGGGTCGAACGAGCCATTGGTCGAGCAACACAAGGGATTCCATCACGAGACTGCTCCTTTTATGGGGTATGGAAATCGCCGTATGGCGATGTCGTGTTTTTTAGTCCTTTTTGTATAAAAGGGAAATAGAAGGCGGGGCGTATTGTGGCGAGAGCCCCGATAGCCGCGCGCGAAAAGAGATGAAAAAGGGAAGTGATTATATTATAAGCGGTGGCGGTGGATGTTCTGGGGGTTGGTGAGTCAGTGCGGCTGAATGGGCGTGATGGGAACAATGCATCAGCGAGCGGGACATTTTCCCGGCTATACGATTCGAGAGACGTGGGATTCGCCGTGTCATTATGAGTGGTATTTGGCGACGGAGGATTCGGCATCGAAGAGTTGGTGCATCATTCAGGCATTGAGCCGAGAGTTGTGTCATACGGTGGAATTGCGTCTGTACTATCAGGATGCGTGCCGTGCGGAAGCGCATGTCCGGGTGGACGGGGTGCTTCCGATCCAGGAGATAGGTCAGAGTCGGACGCACGGGGTCTATGTGGTTTACCCGTATCGTTTTCCGTATTTGCGTGTGGGAGAGGTGGCAGCGGAGGTGGCTCGAGCGCATCGGAAGATGACGCCGTGTTTTTGTGCGTCGGTGTTACTGGATGCGGTACGGATTCTTGACGAGGCGAGTCGGCAGGGGTTGTGTCATTTTGGGGTACTGCCTCATCATATTTTGATATCGCGGGACGGGGATGTGTATGTCACTGGTTTTATCGAGTCGGCGATGCGACGTCGATTTCATTTTGACACGGAGCTGAACGAGAAGTTTGATGCGCCGGAGATCCGTCGTCACGAATCGGTGGGAGTGGAGAGCGATGTTTATGCGCTTGGAGCTTTGTTGTATCAGGGGATAACGAACGCGTTTCAACCGGACGAGTGGGAGCCTCGCTGGATGGGGATGATGGATGTGTTTGACCGGGCGGGGATACCCGGGGATTCACTGTCGGGGATGCTTCAATTTTTCCAGCGTACTCTTGCGGAGCGTCCGTCCCAGCGTTATGGGACTTACGGAGCGCTTGCGCAGGCGCTTGAGCATGTGATTTCTGAGCTTGGTTCGTATGTGCCGTGTGAGGTTCGTGCGGATTTTTTGTCGGGGATGTTTGACGACTATCCTCCGGCGGTGCCCTGTGAGTATCGCAGTGACGTGATCAGTCTGATCACCGGTGATTTTCCGACGATATCTGGAGAATTGTCGTCGGGTGAATATTCGACGCTCAATCGCGAGTCGATAGAGCGGATGTCGAGTCGTCTTGGTGAGTCCAGTGGTCGGACGCCTGGATCGTCTCCTGGCCGTGCGACGTCTGGGTGCATGGGTATGGAGGACACGCTGACGTCGCCATCGTTTGATGCGCCGGAGACCCGGATACTTCATCGCAGTTCAGGGAGTTTCCGGACGATTAATCCCAGCTTGCGTGCGGATCTCTGTGCGTCGCCTTTGGAGATTCTGGCGCGATCGCGGTATCAGATTCTCGATCAGCTTGGTTCAGGTGGGACGGGCACGGTATACAAGGTGCTTGATACGACGCTGTCGGAGATTCTTGCCCTGAAGGTGTTGCGTCCTGAGCTTGTGGCGGACTCGGCGTGGCTTCAGAGGTTCAAGCGTGAGCTCAAGATTACGCGGGATTTGGAGCATGCGAACATTCTTCAGGCGTATCATCTTGAGCAGCTGGAGGGTTTGTATTTCTTTACGATGCGTTACATTGACGGCCGGAATCTGAGCGAGCTGTTGCATGAGGGTCCGTTGTCGCTGATGATGTCGCTTCGGATTCTTCCGCAGGTGGCGCAGGCGTTGATAGCCGCGCATGCGCATGGGGTGGTTCATCGCGATTTGAAGCCTGCGAACATCATGATAGAGAACGATTCCTTTCATCCGTATTTGATGGATTTTGGGATTGCGAGTGCGCCGGATTCTCAGATGCTGACGATAGCCGGACAGGGCATAGGGACGCCGAGTTATATGGCTCCGGAGCAGTCTCGTGGGGAGCCTATCACGATACTGGCGGATGTCTATTCGTTTGGTGTGATGTGTTATGAGTGTTTTACGCAGACGCTACCCTTTACCGGGGCGACGGCGGTTGCGATATATACGGCGCAGCAGTCCGGGATATTTCAGCCCATTTTGTCGCTCAATCCTCGGGTCCCAGCGGGCGTGGCGCGTACGATAGAGGCCTGTCTTTCGCCGAGGGCGTTTGATCGTCCGGCCAACATGGGTGCGGTTTTGGAATCATTTATGCGGGCGTAGGGTTGGGAGTTGTCAATGGATTTGGTGATGGGGGTAAGATGTCCTTGCAGGGTGGAGGGCGCGCGATGCGCCCGGGAGAGTAGTCAATGATGAAACCATCTGTGATTTGTCTGGATCTTGACGGCGTGCTTGTCGATCTTCATCGGGCGTTGGTCTGCTTGTTTGGGGAAGATCCGGACAGGTATACTGACGAGGATTGGTCTAAGGTTGGGGAATGGGGTCTTTCGATTCCCAAGGGGGATTTTTGGGGCAGGGTGCGATCTCAGGGGGCCCAGTGGTGGGTGAATTTGCCCAAGCTTCCTTGGGCGGATGCGCTGTGGCAGGCGGCGCTCGACACTGGGGCGGAATGTGTAGTTCTGACGACGCCGGCACCGTTTCCCGAGTGTGCGGCCGGGAAATATCAGTGGGTCAGCGAACAGCTTCATACGAACCATATTCTCATTGGCAAGCCCAAGGAGATTTGTGCGCAGCCGGGGACGTGGCTTATTGACGATCGTGCGGGATATGGTCCCCGATGGGAAGCTCGCGGAGGGCGGTTGCTTTCGTTGCAGCGTCCGTGGAATCCGTCGGGAATGCCCATTGATGCGATACTCGGGGAACTGAGGAAATACGCGAGTGCTGGACAATCCTGAGGTGTCTGTGGGTCAGGGTGAGGCTTGAAGCTACGGCACAAAAGAAAGATAACATCAAGGATAAGGGGTGGAAACGCAATGGCAACGCTTCTCGACGGCAAGGCCGTCTCGGCATCGATACAGGAAGAGATACGTCAGACAGTCGCGCGGCATTTTTTGCCGGACAATGCGCCTCGGCTGTGTGTGATACTGGTGGGAGAGAATCCGGCCAGTGCGAGTTATGTGAAGACGAAATGCCGAATGGCGGAGAAGCTTGGTTTTCGTCATGAGGTTTATCATTTTGACGAGGATGTGACGCAGGCCGAGGTGGAGGCTCAGATTGACGCGTGCAATGCCGATCCCATGTGCGATGCCGTTTTTGTCCAGCTTCCTTTGCCGCGCCATCTGGATGCGGTGGCGCTTCCGAACCGCGTTCGTGCCGACAAGGATGCGGATGGTCTGACGCGAGCGGCCATGGGTGCGCTTTTACTGGGCGAATCGAATGCGTTTCAGCCCTGTACGCCGCGTGGGATTTTGCGTCTTCTCGACGCGTATCAGATCGAACTTTCCGGTCTTGATGCTGTGGTGATTGGTCGGAGCAACATTGTGGGCAAACCTGTGAGTTTGATGCTTCAGCGGCGGAATGCGACGGTGACGATGTGCCACACGCGCACGCGAGATTTGGGTTCACATGTGTGTCGGGCAGATGTTGTCGTGGTGGCTGCGGGGGTACCTGGACTTGTCAAGGGGGAATGGATCAAACCCGGTGCCGTCGTGGTGGATTGCGGTTTTACCAAGATTGACGGGCAAATTTATGGGGATGTCGAGTTTGATGCGGCATCGGCCAGAGCCTCCTACATCACGCCTGTGCCTGGCGGGGTCGGTCCGATGACGGTCATCACCCTGATGGAGCAGACGCTTCAGAGTGCCCTGAAACGTTGCGGGTGAGAGAATTGACAGACATTGGTGGGGCTCGTTCGGGTTTTCGATGATGAAGTCTGTATGGAGAATCATGGAAGGCCTGACGGGTTCATTTTTTTGCAATGAAGATGAAGTCTGTATGGAGAATCATGGAAGGCCTGACGGGTTCATTTTTTTGCAATGAAGATGAAGTCTGTATGGAGAATCATGGAAGGTCTGACGGGTTCATTTTTTGCAATGAAGATGAAGTCTGTATGGAGAATCATGGAAGGCCTGACGGGTTCATTTTTTTGCAATGAAGAGGAAATTTATATCTAATATTATACAAAGTATGATTTGTATTCTATTTTTTAATTCTGAAGGGCTGTCGTAGTTATCGTTCATTGTGTAATGCGACGGCTCTTTTGGGGATAACGACGGGGAGCGTGTTGGAAGGATGGAGCTTGGAGAGGAATCGAGGGGGGAGTTAGGGGTGAAGAGTTGGCATAAAATATGGAAGGTCCTGGATTGATATGCCCTTGGGAGCATTGAAGTTTTTTTAATTTTTGGGAGTGAGAAGAAGGAATAGCCATGTTTCATGGAAATGTCGTTAAAATGATTGCGGGGATGGGTGCGGCTTTGTGTTTATGGGGGTGTTCAGAGAAGGCGTCACTCAACATTGTATATTATCCGTCGTACTGGCACAGTGCGATGAATTACGATCGTGTTGCGCTGGCGCCGATAGGATCGATTTCGGATCCACAGCTTTATGGTGAGTTTAGGAACGGCATTGTTCAGGATCTTCAGACGCGCATTCCCATGGCGTTTGCGGATTACTCCCTGTCTGAGCTTTCGGATGATGATGTGATGTATCATGAGGTTCAGGTTCAGGCCAATGGTCTGATGCTCAAAGCGTATATGACGGATTCGTTTATCGATTTGGCGGAGACGATATGTGAGCGGGAAGAGCCTGTGTACTTGCGAGATGAGAATGGGCATTTTGTACGTGACAGTGAGGGGCGAAAAGTTATCGATCATTATAAGAATGTCAAGTATCGGTGTTCATACTGGAGTGCCCGAGTGTCGACGCATGTATCCGTTGTGGATGTAAAGACGAATGTGGTGATGCTCCAGGATGAATATACGAAAGTTTACGAATCGGATCCGTATGAAACCGTTTCAGATCGCAGTGTACTTCGCGAGGCCGTCCGGGCTGCGGCATCTCAGGTTGTTTTTAACGCGCTTCCCACGTTTGAGAGAAGAACTATTGATGTTGAGGACACTCTTCAGTTTTCGACCGAAAGTACATATAATAAGAAAAAAGTGGATGATGAATTTCCGAAGAGTACATCCAAGATATATGCGTTTATTTCTCTTCCCAAGGCTGCGAAACTCAATTATTTCAAACTCGATGTTTCAGCGAGTGGAAGCGAAACGCCTTTAAAGAGCTATGATTTCCAGTGGCAGGAAGGCAACAAGCGGATTTATTTTGAATTTGATATATATGAAATCAAGGCGATGGCGGGCAATGTTTCCAAGCTCGATTTCCGACTTCGATATCCGAACGGCAAGGCTGTTTTTAAGCGCACGGTGACGCTAAAGTGATATGGCTTTGTGCGTTTAAGGCCCCATTTTCGGGGCCTTTTTTTTGCGGGAATATGCCACAGGTTAGGTGTGTAAAGGTATGACATGTGTGTGTTGTAATTACATTATATCCATAATTGGGATCAAAATTGCACAAAATTCGATTGAAAGGAGATGGCAAAAAGCCCTATAACACCTGCGTTTTGGGCGCAATGGGGTGCCTGATGTTTTCTTTATCAGTGGAGAAGTTCTGAAATGAGCGAAACTTTTGATCATATTATTCTCAACGGTCGTCCTGGCGGCGGAAAATCCGAACTCATCGATTTTATCAAAAAGACCCCGCTCGAAAAGCGCTGTGAGCTTTTCCACATCGGCGAAATGGTTGAGGAAGACGATTTCGTATGGCTGTGGGAAAAGTTTGTCGAAGACGATCTTTGGGAATCCCTTGGAGAAAAGCGCATTTATTCGCGCACGCATGAGTTTGGTTATGTTCAGACGACCGATGACCGGCTTCTCGATCTTTGTATGAAAAAATTCAACGTGGCTGTTCATGAAAAGTACATGAAGAAGCCGGGGTTCTATGACGATCATACAGTAATGCTTGAGTTTGCGCGCGGCAAGTTTGACGGTGGTTATCGTCATGCTTATGAACTCCTTGATGATGATATTCTCAAACGTTCGGCCATCCTTTATATCAATGTTTCGTATGCCGAATCTCGTCGTAAAAACGAGGCGCGTTATCAGGAAGCTCTCAAGGGTTCCATTCTTGCGCACAAACTCCCTGACGAGAGTTTAGAACGTTTTAGTTCCGAGACCGATTTTGAGGAACTTACCGGTGGCCGTGAGTCTGGATTTATCGAAGTGCGCGGCATCAAAATACCCTTTGTCTCGATGAACAATGAGCCCGAACTCAAAGACGGTCCTGAACTCGACGCTCGTTACAGCCACGCGCTGACGACACTTAAAAATCTCGTCAAGTAGTTTTCTATTTTCCCATTGTTTTGCCCTCGCCAGTCGGGGGCTTTTTTATGGATGATTATACGGGGCGCGGGCTATCCGCCCTGGGGCGGATACGCCCGGCGCGCGTCGCTATCCGCCCTGGGGCGGATACGCGACGCTTTTTGGCATGGCGCGGGGCGTTCCCCGCGACGCCCCCTCCTTGACCAATATTCATGTCTTTTCTATTTTTGGGGGGTATTCATGCGAAAGAACAGTATCGTGTCGGCATGTGCCATGTGTTTTTGTATGGTGTCATGTCATGCGCCCGCACCGCTTCAGACACCTGTTCAAGATGTGGAAACACATCATGCCGATTCCAGACGTTTAGAGTCCGAAGCATCCATTCTTTTGGTTCCCGAGGATGCGCGTCGCACCCCGTCCGGGCTTGCCTATATTTCGCTCTCGCCGGGCAGTGGCGAGAAGCCTGATCCCAGAACGGCCGTCGACGTCATGCTCCGCGTGCGCAATCTGGAGGGAGTCGTGACCGATGAAGCGCGCGGGACGATGGCAATTGCGCATTCTTCGCCTTTCTTTGAAGAAATTTTGCCTTTGATGTCGTTGGGGGAAACGGTCCGCGTTTGGGGTGAGTCTAAAGAAAGGATATGGGAAATCGAGATGATTTCGGTCAATGAAGCCTATTTGCCGCCGTCGGATGTAGCGGAACCGCCTGGGGATGCCCAGGCGCTGTCGTCGTTTGAAGATGTGAAGTGGCGAGTGGTAGAGCTGGGAAACGGTGAAAAGATAAGTCAAGGGCAGGCTCTGCGCGTCCATGTGACGCGGTGGAATCGTGCAGGCGAAATTCTTGAGAGTTCGCGCGCAGGAAAGGGGATGCTCCTGTTTATGAACGACGCACAGAAGAAAGCCGATCCCGTGCATCATGATATCTTTTTGGCCATGCGTGAAGGTGAACACATCCGTGTCTGGATACCTGGGGATCGCCTTTTACACACAGAAGATATCGTAGAAGATATATGGATTGAGGAAGTGTTGGAAGGGCTTCGGATTCCCGCAACGGAGCCTCCACGGGATGCCCTTGCTCTGGAGGAGGTTCGTTTAAAGTATGAAGTGGCATCTGGCGGCAATAAACTTGAGGCAGGACAGGCTGTTGAAGTGGAGATGGCGTGTTGGCACGGACAGGACTTGATCGACGCGTCTTATCTGCGTGGTCGTCATGACGTGATGGAACTCACCGAAAAACTTGGCGTTTGGATGGATATTATGACATCGGTGGCGCCAGGGGATGTATTTGTCACCTGGATTCCAGCATCATCATTACCAGAAAGTGTGGGGATGGATTTGACGTGTCGTGTTCATGTGTACGATGTGGTGGAGTAAATATGTATAAATCCGTGTGTACATTGAAGTTGCCGATGCGGGATTGATGGGGTGAAGATCAAAAGAGGGGGTAGCGGCGTATGCGCGCAGGCCAGAGGCCGAGCACATAGCCGCTCAGGGGGAGACTTCCCCCACCCGGAGAAACACAAATTAAAGTTAAATTTTATAATAAAAAAGCCCCGTCAGGACGGGGCTTTTTTTATATACATCTACGTAAAAGACGTTAAGTGATGGGAACGAGAGGATCTTCTTCTATAATTTTTAAAGTACAAATTCCATCCACGCAGACTCTAGGTGCCTTACAGTCTGAATCATCAAAGCATTCGTTTATTATGAGTACTTTGCATACGTTGTTTAGACACTTTGCCTCTCCATTCACAGGAGCTAGACATTGCGATGAAGTTGTGCATTGTACACATTTTTTGGTGCTTGTATTGCAGTAGGGGAGTGATGAGGATGTACAGTCGGCATTGGAAGAGCATCCTGTCGAGGTATTTTGAACACATGCCGTGTTCGTGCTGTTTGGAGAATATCCCGAGTTGCACGTCCAGACTTTGCAAGATTTACTGACACACGTGACGACGTTGGAATTGGCGATTTTTGTCGCGCATGAGTATCCGCATGAACCACAGTTTTTGGCATCTTCAGAGAGTGTCACGCACATGCCGCTGCATGCCGTTTGTCCCAATGGACATGAGGTCGAGCAGATCCCGTTGATACAGGCTTGTCCGGACGGACATTGCTTGCCACATGTGCCGCAGTTGTAGTTGTCGGTTTTGATGTCGACGCATTTTCCTCCGCAGACATTTTGTCCGGCAGGGCACGAGGATATTGGTTTCGCATCCGTTGAGGAAGTTGTTGTCGGTGTTGCAGTACCCATCGGCGCATGCGTCACATGAAACCAGATGGAGATCCGAAAAATTGAGGCATCGGTCTGTACAAAGTTCAGAGCCGGCCGCGCAATCTTGCGAACATTCTCCGTTCACGCAGGCAAAACCGTTGGGACAAGCGTTATCGCAGGCGCCGCAGTGCCCGGGATCGGTCATTTTGTCGACGCAGAGATTGTTGCATACGATCTGTGTTCCCGGACACTCTGTCGAGCATTCGCCGTCGACGCAGGCGTGTCCCGACTGGCACGTGATGTCGCATGAACCGCAGTGTTTGGCGTCTGCGGAAAGGTTCGCGCACCCATCTGGACATACGTCTTGTCCTTCTGGGCAAAGTTCCATGCAGTGGCTGTTCTGACATGACACCGCACATGTAACACCGCGATAGTCAGGACTGCTTGGATCCTCGTCGTTACAGGCCCCTCCAAGGGTGGCACCGCAGAACTCTTTGTTCTCAACGGGATCTATGCATTTTTCGCCGCAGAAGACTTGGCTTGAGGGGCATTCATCGACGGCACAGTGTCCTTGAACGCAGGGTTGTCCGGGGGCGCATCGTTTTCCACATTCTCCGCAGTGATTGCGATCATTCATGAGATCGACACAATCCAATCCGCACAAATCCTTGGAACATTGTGATGTGCATTTGAAAGTGAGTGCATCGTTCTGAATCTCGAATGCGCACAGAGGGGCGGAGAGTGGACACATCCTGAGGGCCATGTCTCCATTCGCTGTTTCAAAGGTGTGGGATTGGGCGTTTGGATCGTTTTCTGGGCTGACGCATTGAGACTGGTGACAAACGGCCTGGGCGTATGAACGTTCTATGGCATTGAGGGGTTCGCCGGATTTTGTCTGTGCGGAAAGCAGATGCCAGATGGGGCGATAACGCTGGCAGTCGTTGTAGCACGAGTCCCCTTGGCGGCACGTATCGGCTTCGTCGGTTAGAATTTCGTCATGGGCATAACATCGCGCTCCATCTATACGGATATATCCCATGTCGATGGAATCCGCATCCTGTGCAATGATGACAGGGGCGCATTCGCGCCCAAACTCTTCGGGATGTTCGAGTGTACATCCCGCGTGGGATATTCCCAGCATGGCGAAAAACAAACATAAATAAAGTTTTTGTTCCCTGTGCATCATTGCCTCACGTGAGTCGCGTTGCGGAATGAAAAAAACGAATAGAAGGACTATTCAGTCAAAATTCATATCACGCATGTTATGGTGTCGCAAACATACGTCAGAAAAAAGTCCATGAGTTATGGGACGACGCGCATTGGCCATGGGATATCGACGATTTCGGCATGGAGGGTGAGTCCGTTGACGCGTTCCAGTTCAAAACGGACATAGGTGGGAGGAGTGGCCTGGTTGCGACTGAACCAGACGAGTTTGAATGAGGGCGGGGAGAGGGTCAGGCGTGGGGCTTCAATCCCGTCGGGGAGGTTTTCGCCGGGTGTGGGGACAAAGCATTCCATGGCTTCTGCCGCGACGGCTGCGGAGAGCTGGGCGAGTTTTAGAACAAATTCAGGGGTTCTGAGCGCCGGGTTGGTGGTGGCACGTTCGACATAGTCTTCAAAAAAAGGCATCGTCGATATCCAACCGTCCCGTCCAATGACGATTTTGTTTTTCATGTCGATGACAAAAGATTCACGCGCCGAGGTTTCTCCAGGAATTTGAATGGCGGGCGCAACCTTGAGGAGAAACCAGTCTCCGAGGCGCGTGCCGTTTTGAAGCCGGACTGAAGAGGACATCTGGATGTCCGCGGTCTGAATGAGTACATCCAGGGCGGCGTGATAGGCATCGACAGATTCATCCGAAATGGAATGCCAGACCTCATCGAACTTTGGACGCTGAGGTTTCGTTATGGTGGCTTGTGACTCCTTATCCGAAGGAGGGGCAGGATGGTTCAAATCCATCGACGGGGTGGGTGTGCTCTGCGCGTCATGAGATTTGCCCTGACAGCCGCTCGTGATCATCATGGTCGTGGCCAGAAACAATAATAAAATATGGCGTTCAATATTCATGTGTAGAAATCATTCGGTGTTTCAATCTAAGGAACGAATCTCCTAAAAAAGAGAAAAAGGGTTTGTTTAATACCATAAAACAGGGTCGGAAAAAATATGATGAAACGTGGCTTCGTATCTGGTGCGTGGAAAGTGGAGAGTGGGGAGTGGGGAGTGGGGAGTGGGGAGTGGGAAGATATGTCTTGAATTATCGAACCTTTTGAGAAGACGTGGTATGAGGCGAAACCGTGAGGTTTTGGAGGTCACGTCTGTGTTCGTGAAAGCCGTTTTTTGATGAGGAGTTTCATGCGTACGTTTTTGAAGGTGGCGGCTTCGATTGGTGGGGCTGCGGTGGTTTCATTTCTTGGGTATGCGGCGTATATCTATGGTTCCTACTCGAGGATAGAGGATAATGTGTCGATACTTCCCAAAAATCGCGGTCTTCATGAGCTCCCTGCTGGGGTGTCTGTCCGTTTTGCCACGTTCAATATTGGCTATGGGGCGTATTCCTCGGACTATTCTTTTTTTATGGATGGCGGCAAGGAATCGGTGGCCCGGTCGTCCGAGGCGGTGCGTGCCAATATTCTTGGTGTGGCTGAACTTCTCGACAAAGAGGGCGTCGACATAGCCATGCTCCAGGAGGTCGATCGTCGTGGTCGCCGGAGTCGTGATGTCGACGAATGGGCGTGGTTTGAAAGTCGATGGGGCGATCGTGACGCGCTTTTTATGCCCAACTACCATTCGTCGTTTCTTTTCTGGCCGCCACTCGATCCTATCGGAAGTGCCGAAAGCGGTATTGCCATTTTTAGCCGTTATCGCATGGACGTTTCGGTTCGGCGGCAGTTGCCCATTTCCACCAAGCCCAACAAAATTCTCGATCTCGATCGCGGCTATAGCGTGACGCCCATGCCTGTCGACAATGGCAGGACGTTGTATTTGTATCACCTCCATCTGACCGCGTACGGCGGGGGGCCTGACATTTCTGCTGCGCAGATTGGTATGCTCATGTCCGATATGGCTGAAAAAATCGCCCTTGGCCACTACGTACTTTGTGCTGGGGATTTCAACCATGACTTGCCGGGCGATTCTGTCAAGCGTCTGAATGCCGATGCCCGCATGTTTGGGTGGTGTCGTCCGTTTCCGGGGGAGCGTCTTCCAAAGGGGATGCGGTATGTCGAGCCCGAAAATCCTCAGGTTGGCACGAGCCGTCTGTTGGACGCGCCATATATGCCCGGCAAATCCTTTACGGCCACGATCGACGGATTTCTGGCGTCAGACAACATTCGCATCCTCCGCGTGCGGCACATCGATGCCGGATTTGAATACAGCGATCACAATCCCGTCATTCTCGACGTGCGTTTCGATTAAGATTCCATCATTGAGAATCGTATGCGAAAATCATACAATCTGTATGGCATGAGAATTGCGTTTTCATGCTTTTGGAACCTCTTGTTTCGCAAGGAACAGGAGGCTTTTTTGGGGAACGGAAGCGTCCGTTCCCATTTTTTGGTTTTCTTTTAAAATATACGGGGAAGACAATGAAACGCACATTTGGTTTAGTCGTGTTGAGTGCAGTGTTTGCTGTGTGGATGGGATGTTCTGACGAGACCAAACACGTCACGATTGGTGGCATGAATGGCGACGGGTGTACGTCGAACGAAGAGTGTCAGAGTCAAAACTGTGATGGCGGCATTTGTTATGCGCCTGGCGACAGCGCCAGCAGTGGCAAGATCCCCAATGGTGATGCGTGTACGTCTGACGACCAGTGTATCAGCGGGAACTGTTATGAGGGGAAGG
>SAMEA3663025__coassemble_697_pt1 | contig 19704 bp, 15 predicted proteins | sample SAMEA3663025__metabat2_low_PE_002 | metagenome-assembled genome bin SAMEA3663025 (sample SAMEA3663025) | pig gut metagenome | biome: pig gut; feature: pig-associated habitat; material: faeces | place: France | collected 2012 | reverse complement strand
GCCGAGTTCGGGGTCGTTGCGTCCGTACCCAACGTCAAAGCCGCCGCATCGGACGCCTCCTCCCATGAAACCCTCGATACCTATACCGGTCTCAACCTCGGTCTCGCCATCAGCCTCCCGCTCGGTCCGATACGCGATCGCCTGTTTGCCGGCATCCAGACTCATCTCCCCACCGAGGCCCTCTATACCATCGACAATACACGGCAGGGAGATGTCGTCATACTCCACCTTGGAAACCAGCAGCGCCGGTTCAATCTCGATGCCGCCGTCGCCGTGCGCATCTGGGAGCAGATTTCAATCGGCGCCGGATTCTATCTCGTGCCGGACGTCGCCGGAGATGTCGCCATCGACTTTTCCGGCGACGTGCAGAACAGCCGAAGCCACGTCGAAGTCCACGCAAAATTCGCCCCCACCGCCGGAATCTACGCAGAACCCATCGAAGGACTCCGGCTGGGAATCGCTTACCGCGGCGCTTCAAAACTCTCCCTCAACGTCCCCGCCCGCGTCTACGTCAGCGATGCCATCGGCGCCATCTACACAAGGCTTTCCGGTTATGCCTACGCAGAGCCACACATCGTGTCGTTTGGCGCAAGCTACGATTTTTCCCATCTCACGGAAAATCCACGACTGCGGTTTGCGGCACACTTGGAATTCGATTACCGTCATTACGCCGATCCCATCGCAACCTCTGCCGAGGTCACGCTCTACAGCGAAAATGGAGATATCCTGAGCCAGACAACTCAGGATTATGCAGACTTTGACGACGCCTGGCGCATCCACACCGCCATCGACTGGATGCCCATGGATGAAATCTGTGTGTCGGTCGGCTATGCGTTCGAGAAAACCCCAGTTCCGCCCCAGCGCAACATCTTCAATGTCCTCGATGCCGACCGGCATCAGATCGCGTTTGGCGGGACGTTCTGGATCCCGGACGCATGGCTCGGCGGGTTCGGACTTGGATTTTCAACGGCCGCAAAATTCGACGCCTACGACACAAGACACGTCGAAAAATACATCTTTCTTGCCGGAACCGGCAATCCAGGCTTTCCCGCACTCTCCTTTTCGGGAATGGCTTTTACGTGGCAGGGATCGATTCTCATGCGGTTTGAATAGCTGCACTTTAAAAGGACATTTAAGGACATTTTCATGCGACGACTTCACCCATCGACGGCGTTCATCCTTTCTCTTGCGTCCGCAATGACATGGTGCGCATGCACCGCCGAAGAGGTCGGCCCAGATTCAGACGGCGACGGCCTGAGCGATGCCCAGGAAGCACACTTCTGTACCGATCCGTTCCTCGCCGATACCGATGGGGACACCATTCCTGACAGCAAAGATCCCGATCCCTGTACACCGCCACGCATCATTCTGGCGTGTTCGACGAGTCCTTCCGTCACGACTCAGGAACGTGCCTGCATGTATATTCAGTATTCCGTGCGAGACGCGCTCGGCCGATACCTCGACGCGCTGTCCATCGCCTCCACCACCACGCTCGGAACGCTCGCCCCTCCAGAATCCCTCAGCACCGGCATCTATCGCACAGAGCTCTGTTCCGACACCGACGGACTCGCCGTCGTCACCCTTCAAACCGTAGACGCCTCGGGAAATCCGGACGGAAAGGCTTCAGAATCCATTTCCGTCGAACTCAAAAAAAAGACACCGCCGGAAGACGACAATCCCGGCGGAAACGACAATCCCGGCGGAAACGACAATCCCGGCGGTGAGGACTTGTTTGACGGAGAAGAATTTGTGCTCGAAGTCCCGGGGCTCAATCCCGGTCGGTACGCCGAGGCCGGAACATTGGCCGGCGACATCTGGATCATGGCCATAGACGGCGAATCCCTCGACTGGAGCGGTTCCACCCTGGCCCCCTACAAAGACGCATTCATACAGATCGACTTCCCGGACGGCACGACACTGACGGGAAACACAAACGAAAAAGGCTGGATTCATCTGACAGACCCACGCCTCCATGGACCGGTGACCATCACCGTGGGCGCACAGGACGCGCGCTATATCACCTGGGTGGACACCGATGCGCGCGTCGTCTCGGCCGGCATTCACGGCCGTGACATCACACGGGCCGAAGCAGACACCAAAGGGGCCAAAATCACCGGACTCGTCCGCGGTTTCTGGGGTGAGACCGGACTGCCGTCATTCCCGACATCAAACACCAACGTCTTTGGAACGATCAACATTGCCATCGTCCAGGTCGCCACGCGAAACTATCCGCTCAGTTCGATGAATACAGGGTCAATCCTTCTCCCCCCGGACGCCTCCTCGGCCACGGCCGCCTATTTTGAAATTCCCCCCAACCTCGTCCTCTGCAATCTCAACGACCCGGACATGTCGAGGTTCACACTCGACATGCTCAAACCGGGAAAATACGTCGTGTTCGCCCTTGCGGGGGCAGGCGCAAACATCATGGCGGCCTCGCAGAACCCCTACATCATGAAATTTGAGCCCATGGCACTCGGGATGAAAGAGGTCGAGGTAAAGGCCGGTGAAACATCCGACATCGTGCTCGACCTCAGCGTGGATCTCCGACAGGCCGACAAGGCCCCCATTCATTTCGGCCAGCTTCCCGACGATCCCCAGACCGGCACCGCCCTTCCCATGGGGCTCATCCTCCCCCTCATCAATACCGGCAGGGGTTACATCTTTCTCGACGTCAACACGGCCTACAATTTTGAAGGGTTCACCAATCCGTCGCGGATGCTCTACCCCGACGCCCTCGATGCAACCCTGACGCGTCTCGGCCTCGGAATGCACCCCATGGCCGTCGGGCTCGCGGCACGAAAGGCCGTCTCCGGATACGACCGCCCCGGCATCTCGACGGCAATTGCCCATCCCGGGGACGAGGCTTCCGGAATATACGAGACGACTTATATGAACGACGCCTCCCGATGGCTTCCCCTCCCGGGCTTTGTCACGCCAGCCCCGCCACAGTCGGACGCTTTCGACGCCGTGGGCGGAAACCTCTACCCCTCGCGCCAAATCTCATGGACACAGCCCGACTCCGCCGACATGGCCATCCTACGGTTCAACTACATGACCCCTCCGATTCACAACAAAATCCTCAACAGCGACATCGGCGCCTCCCAGGCCCACCCCCTCTGGGAAATTTACGTGCCCGCCCCCAAAACGTCGATAACCCTGCCCAGGCTTCCGGCCTCCGCCCCCGACTATCCCGTGCTCGTCAACCACGCGCCGACCGTCCCCGGCGACGCCTATCAGTACGCTGCGGACACGGTCGAACTCGAAATCAACGCCTATAAAATGGGGCCGCGCCCCTTCGATTACCACGCCAATTTTCTCATCGACGATGTCAACATGAATTCCATGGCCGTTTCCCAGGACTCCTATCTCATCTCGGTCAAGCCGTGATCCCCCTTGCGTCGGGCTCGCTATCGCCCTGCGGCGATACGCGAGCCTCGCGCGGCTATGGTCTCGGGGCGCGCACACGCCCCCCGAGACCATACGCCGCGCCCATATTTTCGATTTGCATTGACATATCTGCACTTCCCGTGCTATGGGCGCACGCGCTTTGCACATGGTGTCGCAAGGCGCAATTCACACGCCGGCTGAATGTATTTGTAGGTCCGTCAGTGTCCCGCATTTTGTGCAGGATGTGCGCATGAACGGGTGACAGGCCGCAGCCGGCGGAGGCATAAAACACAAGGAGAATCCTAATGCCCCACATTTCGATGCGCAAACTTCTCGAATCCGGCGTTCACTTTGGCCATCAGACGAAGCGCTGGAACCCCAAGATGAAACCCTATATCTATGGAGCCCGCAACGGCATCCATATCGTCGATCTTGGAAAAACCGTGACGGCCTTTGACAAGGCTTATGACTTTGTCTCGAACATCGTCGCCTCCGGCGCGCCCGTACTCTTTGTCGGCACGAAACGTCAGGCTCAGGATGTCATCGCCGAAGAAGCGGCGCGCGCGGGCCAGTTCTTCATCACCGAGCGCTGGCTGGGCGGCACGCTCACGAACTGGAAGACGATCCGTTCGTCGATCGAAAAACTGCGCAATTTTGATCGCATGGCCACCGACGGCACCTATGCCAAGCTGTCGAAAAAAGAAGTTCGCACGATCGAACGCGATCGCGAAAAACTTCAAAAATCCCTGGGCGGCATCAAAGACATGAACAGCCTTCCCGGCGCCCTGTTCGTCATCGACAGCGGAAAAGAATCGATCGCCGTCAACGAAGCCAAAATTCTCGGCATTCCCGTCATTGCCGTCGTCGACACCAACTGCGATCCCGATCCCATCGATTACGTGATCCCCGGCAATGACGACGCGATCCGTTCGATCCGTCTCTTCTCGGGCGCGATTGCAGATGCCTGCATCGAAGGCGCCAAACGCCGTGCCGCCGAAGCCCCCAAGGAAGCCAAAGCCGCCGACGCCAGCGCCACCAAGGTTCAGCACCGCGGGCGTCCCATCGAAGCCGAAAAAGCTGCCGAAAAAGCTGAGGATTAATTCCGCGTTCAGAAAAATACCCACGCCCTTTTGGCATGGGTATTTTTTTCGTGCCCTTTCTGTGCGCGGAATGACCGCGCTATTCTATTGAACGGTGCGCCATGTGCGCCTCTTTTATTGTTTAAGGATAACTATGGCTAACATTACAGCTCAGATGGTCAAGGAACTGCGCGAATCGACCGGCGCCGGGATGATGGATTGCAAGAAAGCGCTCGTCGAATGTGACGGCGATGTGGCCAAAGCGACAGAATACCTCCAGATCAAGGGGCTTGCCAAAGCCGCTAAACGCGGGGCCCGCAAGACGTCCGAAGGCTACATCGGAATGTATCTCCACCACGACGGCAAAAAAGCCATCATGGTCGAGGTCAACTGCGAGACGGATTTCGTCGCCCGTACCGATGGGTTTCGGGATTTCTGCAAGGAACTGGCCATCCATATCTGCGGGTGCGCTCCGCTCGTCGTCGCACGCGAGGACCTCGACCCCAACCTCCTCGAATCGCAGAAACACATCATCACCGAACAGGCCCTCGAGGAAAACCGCAATTCCAAAAAACCGAAACCCGAGAAAATCATCGAGGAAAACATCATCCCCGGCCGTCTCGACAAATGGCTCAAGGAAATCACCCTGCTCGATCAGCACTGGATGGGCGACGATCACGACGTGACCGTCGAGCAGAAACGCGCCGAGCTTTCGTCCTCCACGGGTGAGAACATCCGCATCCGACGTTTTGCGCGCATCGCCATCGGAGAAGGCGTGGCGGATGAACCCGAAGCCGAACAGGAATAACGTCCCCGCGTAAGATCTGCGGCCCGACGGGCCGCGCGATTTTGCAATAATCTCTGAGCCTTCTCTGTGAGAAGGCTTTTTTTGTGGGCGGCAGCGTGATAAACTTTGTCGAGGTGGGTCAGAGATGCCCAGTCTTGTTTGCCGGCCGAAGGCCGGCAGAACGTATGTGGTGAGAATATTGGGGTGCGCCCGTTTGGGCGCCCACAGAAGGTGTGCCGAATGACGAAACGCTTCTTGATTGCGCTCTGCGCCGGACTTGGTCTGGCTTCCCCTTTATGGGCCCAGGAACCGCCCATGGCGGGGACGTTTTACATCCCCGGAATGCCCGTTCCGCAGACCCCACCGGCAGGTGGGGGTGAAAAGGCGGCCCCTGCCGACGTGCCGTCTTCCGGAGGCGGCGGAAGTGCCGGAGGCTCGTCCTCCGATCGGATTTCCCAGATCACGCGCGCGGGCGACATGGCCAAGCGCCAGGCCGCCGAACGCGAACAACAGCGCCAAGCCCCCGTCGCCGTCAAGACTCCCGAGTACAAAGGCGTGACCCCGCCAAAACGCCTCACGCCCGAAAATGAAAGCACGTTTGCCAAGACGTCGTCAAACCAGCTGACCTGGATCGGGTTCATGCCCGAAGAGCAGGGACACCGCGTTTTCATCCAGACGAGCCGGCCGACGACGTTTCAGCGCCTCGATCAGGGCGGCACCCGGGTTGAAATTCTCATTCAGGATGCCGCGCTTGCAGTTTCCAACAACCAGCGAGAACTCGACATGAAGTATTTCCAGACGCCATTTGCGAAGGCATGGGCCCGCAGGGAGAAAAAAAATGTCCGAGTGTTCGTGGAGTTCCGGCAGCCCGTCTCGTATGACGTCGTCCAGCACGACAATTTCATCGACATCGTGGCCAAACCGTAACGCCGAATGCCCAAAAATGCGCGTCAGCGCGGGGCGGCGTATGGGGCGAGGCGCCCCATAGACGCCCCCAAAAATGCGTGCGTATCGTGCGGCCGCGCGCACGATAGCACGCAGGCCCGGGCAAGGGTCTGCCCTGCCCGGGCGTCCAGTCTCTCACCACTCTCCTGGAAAACCCGGGCTTGCGAATACGGCCAAGTGTGGTAGAACATTGAAGTTTGTATCTCAAAAGAAAGGATACCATGGGAGAAATTCTCGGAAAATATCGGATAGACGGCCTCGTCGCAGAGGGGGGGATGGCGCGGATTTTACGCGCGAAGACCGAAGGGGTCGGCGGGGTCGAGAAGGTCGTTGCGCTGAAATGCCTAAGGGGAGTGCTGAGCGAGGACGACAGTTTCGTCAGGATGCTGATGGACGAGGCGCGAATCACGGTGCGGATGACCCACAAGAATATCGCGCAGGTGTACGGTCTTGAGCACGATGGCAACACCTATTTCATGGTGATGGAGTACATCGACGGGGTGAGCCTGGCCGAGCTGTCGAACTCCCTTTTCAATCTCAACCGCGTGTTTCCCATCGAGGCGGCGGTCTTTATCGCGATGGAGGTGTGCTCGGGGCTTTCGTATGCCCACCGCATGACGGACGACAACGGGGAGCCGCTTGGAATCGTGCATCGCGACGTCAACCCGCAGAACATCTGCATCTCCAAAGAAGGCGAGGTGAAGCTCATCGACTTTGGAATTGCCAAGGCCCGTCAGGCCACGAGCGAAACGCAGGCGGGGACGATCAAGGGAAAGTTCAACTATATGAGCCCGGAGCAGGCGCGAGGCGATCGGGTCGACCAGAGGGCGGACGTGTTTGCGCTTGGGGCGGTGCTTTATGAGATGCTGTGCGGGCACATGCTCTACCCGCTTTCGCTCGAGGACGCCCGGCTGCGCAGCGCGACGCGGATGGCCGACTTTGTGCCCATCGAGCACTATATGCCCGAGATACCGGACAAACTCAGGCGGATTCTGGCCAAGGCGCTGACGCGCGATTTGAGCCAGCGTTTTGCGACATCGCGGGATTTTCTGCTTGCCCTGACGCAGTTTTTCCACGACGGGTGCAAGGTGTATGACGCGCTGAATCTTTCGATTCTGGTCGAGAAGTATCTGGCTCAGAAATCGTCGGGTTCCGGAATGAAGGGCCGTCCGTCGTCCTCACAGAACCATCCGTCGTTGGCCCGGACGATCCCTGCCGTCCGGGCGGTGGGTCGGCCTTCGGATTTTGCGGTGGATTCCGGGGACACGGCCATCATGGGGGCCGAAGCCGCGCGCAAGTTTATTGCCGACTATGTCCCGCCCGACGTCGAGGATTCTTCGGCGACTGCGGTGTATACACAGCCCGTGTTCGATACCGACGCGTCCATCGCACGAAGTGTCGATCTGAGTATCGTATCCCCTGGGAACGATTCGACGGTCATGGTCCGGATGAATGATGTGCATCATGAAGGTCTTTTCACGGCTCTGTCGCAGAAATTCGTCGCGCGGCTTCAGGCGCGGCTTCAGTCGGTAAGCGAGCGCGCGCTCGTCGTGACAGCCATCACCCTGACGGTGATCTTGGTCATCGCGATTTTGCTTTTCGTCAATATGAGCCAGACGGCCGCCCAGACGACCGCCCCCCAGGACATCTCCATACAGGGGCCTGTCGCGCCATGAACTGATGTTTCGCAGGACTGCCACAGCATCAAAAATCGACACAACCATAAAGGGCATTCATGAAAACGCAAGGGGAACTCAGAGAATGGGAACGGGACGTCATCGAACGTGGCTGGAGTGACACCATCCCTTTGACAGCCCTTGAGGGGATTGGCGGGGACATGGGGACGCGGGACGAAGACTTCGAGGTATCCGAACTTCCGGCCTACGAGCCCTGCGGACATGGCGAACACCTCTATCTGAGAATTGAAAAACGTGGCCGGACGACAATGGATGTCGCCAAAATCCTCGAAAAATCCTTTGGAGTCCAGGAAATCGACGTCGGCTGTGCCGGAAAAAAAGACGCACACGCCGTCACCCGGCAGTGGTTCAGCGTCCACACCGGATCGGACGGAACGGAGCCGTTGTCCAGGCTTTCCGACCATGGCTGGATGCGCGTTCTGGACGTTACGCGTCACACCAACAAATTGCGCATGGGACATTTGCGAGGGAACGCCTTCCGCGTGCGCATTTATGGAAGCACGGCTTCCGACGACATGCTGACGCGGGCGTGCGGCGCCATGCAGGCGACGGGATTCCTGAACTATTTTGGTAAGCAGAGATTCGGTTTTGACGGAGGAAATGTGTCTGAGGGCATCCGTGTCATGAACGGGGCCCGCGCGCGCCATCAGATGAAAAAGCTGTATATCAGTGCCGTTCAGTCAGCCATTTTCAATCTTTCTGCGGCCCGCCGGTTTGAAACTCTTGGCCTTGGGGTGGTGACGGGCGACATCATGCAGAAACTCCGGGCAGGATGTTTTGTCTGTGACGATCCAGAGACGGACGCGGAGCGAGTGCTCCGCGGCGAGATAGCGGCCACCCTCTCGCTTCCCGGCAAAAAGATCATGCGCGCCCAGTGCGGTGCGGACCGGCTGGAAACCGACGCGGCCAGGGATTTTTTTGCGTTCTGGAACAAGCGTTGTTCAGGATTATCGGAAGAGATGGGCGAGGAAACGCTTTCGCGTTTTGCTAATGGTGATCGGCGCGTTTTCGCCGTTCGACCGGAACATCTGAATATAGAGCGCGGGGACGCCGCGTCTCTTGAGATACGTTTTGAGCTCCCCCCCGGGGCCTATGCCACGGTTCTGTTGCGTCATCTGTGTGGTTCCTCTTTTACGCGCTGAGGTAAGATATGGCTATCGATATGAAAAAAGTTCGGGAACAGGCGCCCAGCCTTTGTGAATTGTTCGACTACGAATCCTTTGTCGCACATCTGAGTCGGCGCGGGCTTTCCAAAGTCACCGACTACATCAAGCTGTACATGTCGTCAGGTTGGATTGTGCCACTGGAAGTCGGCACCCGACAACGTTTTCACCGGGGACACATGCTCATCCTGCTCCGCCTTTCGACGTGCAACGACATGCACTATCAGGCCGGCCTCGAGAATGCGTATGACTTTGAAGACATCATGTCCCGACGCGCGTTTTTGTGCGAGAAGAGCGCAAACGATCTCCGTGACGACGCCAAGCGCATCCAGCAGCTCTTTTTGTGGCTGTGGAGCGATTCGATGGCATCCTATCAGCCTGTCAATGCCGTCCTCACCAAAGCCATCATCGACATATCCCTGGACATGCTCGATCCGGACGGATTTTATGAAAATCTCCACGTCAAGGATAGTGAGGAAGGCGTCGGCACCTATCGTCTCGTGCGAGACCTTCTCGTGATGCAATACGAAATCAGTATGCTCGTCGGACTCGCCAGCAGCGCCGGGGTGAGCGTGCCAAGCGTTCAGTATATTTTTGATCGAAAACGGCGCTTTGACGAACTGTGCGACTTCATGATGCCCATCAAATCTCCGTTTTTGGCGATTCCTTCGCGCGACATCATGGCCGACGAACGCATGGACTTCATCAAAAAACGCAACCAACTTCTCGCCGACAAAAAGTATCGCGAGCTCATCGATTTTTATGACTCCCACCTCTACTACTACGAATCCGACGTGCAACGTCACGCGGAGCTTTGCGTCTGCATGGGCCATATTTACGGCGATCTGCTCAAGGACAGTGCGTCCGCGGTTTCTGTGTTTCAGGAAGCGATAGAATACGATCCGTCCAACCAGGAAGCCTTTGAACAGGTCAGTCATCACATGCGCGAAGCCGGTCAGTGGAACGAGCTCGTGGAACTGCTCTCCAACCATTGGGACACGTTGACGGATCCCGCCAGACGGTGTGCCCTGATCCTTGAGTGCGCCCTGATCCAGGCGTTCAAATGTCAGCGCGTGACAGAGGCCATCGGTCTTTTTGAACGATGCATGCTCGAGGGACACCCCGGAAATGCCTTTGACGACCTGTACAAAATCATCGTAGGTCTGATGGACGATTGCACCGATCTTGAGAAAATGCGCGCCCTGGTGACGCTGTCTCTTCACGTCGTCAACTACGGTCAATGCGAGAAACTCGTTCAGCTCAAGGGCAAATACGACACGTCCACGGATTCCATCGGACGTTGTCTTTCCACACTGATCGATGCCGGTCTCGAGAGTTTCAAGGGCGATCAGCCCGAGGCACTCGAAATCCTTCGCGACGCCATCGTTCAGGTTCCACGCCATGCGCTTATCGACGGCATTCTTTTGCGCATCGCCTCAAAGCTCCACTCGGACAACGAGTTCCGCGAGGGGCTTGAAGATCTCGAAAACGAATCGCTGTCGGGCGAGGATCTGTCCGATGTATGGCTGAGAGTGGCCCGCGTCCTGCGCACACTCTCCAGAGACGCCCTGGCCCTGGAATATGCTGAAAAAGCGGTTCAGGCGCACGACGCAAACCGCGAAGCGGTCGAGATGTGCTACGACATTTCCGTCGCGCTCCAAAAAAACGATCGCGCCTTTATTTACGCCACGCTCAAAGCCGCACGGGAAAAAGATCCCAAGGTTCGCGAGGAACTCGAAACGACATGTCAGGAACTCAGGCTGTCGTTTGGCGACGATGACGACAAACTCATGGGGGCCTACGAAACCCTTCTTCAGTTTGCCGATGTGCGCGACAGTATCGTCGACAACCTGCGCGAACTGGCCAACACCCTCGACACCCCCAAGACCATCACGTTGCTTCAGCGCGTGGAATCTCGATGCACGACGGACGGTCTGTCCTCGTTTGTGGGCGAACTCTATCAAATCGTGCTCGAACGCGTCGTCACCCCGGACCAAAAAAAGGGGCTTCTCGAGCGTTATCTCGGATTCCTTCTCGGCCAGGGAGCCGCGTTCGACATTCAGAATTTCATCCCCATCCATGCCCAGCTCTTTGCCCTGACGCCAAGTGACCGTCTTTTCTCCATCCTTCAGAATGCCGCCAACCACAGTCCGGCCGCCATCAAAACGTGGACGGGATGTCTTGAGGACGCCGTCACGGAGGTCAGCGACAAGCTCCGCATTGCAAAAATTTATACGACGCTGGCCGATTGTTACAAAAACATCCTCAAGGACCCGGAAAAGACCGCCGATGCTTACGAAAACCTCCTCAAGGCATCGCCCGACAGTCTTTCGGCCTTCAAGGAGTGTTTTGAAGCCATGGAGCAGGTCGGCAGGTATTTCGACTGCACGGAAATCGCCAAATCCTTTGCGCTCGAAAAACTTACGGCCCAGGAGCGGCAGCTCTATGCCTCCAAATCCCTGGGCTTCGCCCTCATCCATCTTTACGACGCCGACACCATGCTCCACTTCGTCAATTTCCTGTCCAAAGACGACGAGTCGCGCATGCCCGGTGTTATCGACACCCTGCTTGAGCTTGCCCAGAACGCCCACGTCGAAAGCGATCAGCTCATCTGCTTCCTCGAGAAAATGGAACAGAACACGACGCCGGGCACGGCCCTGATTCTCCGTCTGGCACGCGCCAATCTTCTGGCCTCTGCCCAAAACCTCGCGGAATGTTCAAAACTCCTCGACTCGGCGACATGTGACGCCGCGCGTCGTGCAAAACTCCTCGATCGGGCCAAACCCGCCCTTGATGCGCTCAAGGCGGGCGGGAACGAATACCGTGAACTTGTCAGTCGCTGGCGTTCCGAGGCGCCATCCGTTCCTGCGCCTTCCGTGTCCACTTCGGCATCGGCCATTACCTCTGTTCCACCCATTGCCTCGGCTTCCGGCTTTTCCGTTCGCCCCGTCTCTGCGATATCCGCGCCCTCTATTCCGGCTGCACCTGTTCCGGCATCGGCATCGGCACCAGCACACGCGCCCGCACCGGCATCAGCACCGGCATCAGCACCGTCGCAATCCGCCTCCATCACCGCCCTCGTCAAGGAATGCGCCGACCATATCGACGACGAAACCTTCCTTGCCGTCATCGACAAAGCCCTCAAAACGCTTTCTGCCGAGGATGCGACCGCTCTCTGTCTCCAGCTGGGCGCCCTCTACGAATCCAACCAGCGCTACCCCGTCGCCGAAAATTATTTCAAAAAAGCCTTTCAATACACCCAGTCGTTTGAACTGCTTGAGTTCTACAAACGCATGCGGCAGTTCAAAAAGGCCCTCAAAATCCTGTCGTTCAAACACGCCAAAGCCCCCGAAAGCGGCAAACTGGCCGTCAAGATCGAAATGGCCCTCGTCTATGAGCAGATGGGCGACGGCGCCTCGGCCATAAACGTCATTGACGAAGTCATCGATTCAAACGCCCTCGACAAAAACGCGCGCATTGCCCTATTGAGACAAAAATCCGCCTGCCTCGTTCAGCAGCACAACCCCCAGGAGGCCATCGCGACACTCAGACGCGCAAACGCCGAAGCCGATCCCAAATTGCGCGAAGACATCGACACCGATGCCTGCTTCCTCCTGCGCGAAGCCTCCCCTGAAGAGGCCAAAAAAGCGTTCCAGTCGCTCAAAATCCGCAACGTCAAGTCCGAAAAATTCACCCTGCTTTCGCTCTGTTTTGACATCGACGACCACGCGTTTGACGAAGCGGATGCCAAAATCACCGCCCTACTCGCCTCCGCCCCAGCGCCTGTCAAAATTCCGGCCCTTGAGCAAAAAATCCGCCTGCAAAAATTGCGCGGAGACAGCCAGCCCGACATTTCAAAGACCGCCCAGGCGCTTCTCGCACTGGCGCCACACAACGCGATGGCCAAGGAAGCTCTGGACTGATCTGATCGTTTGTTTTTTTGCGTGGAGGGGGGAAGCCTCCCCCCAACGCGGCTATTTCACCAAGGAGGCAAGCCCCCAAGCGGGCTTGCCCCCTTGCTTTCAATACGCCGCGCCCCCCCTCGCTGGCGAGCACACGGCGTTTCACCTCTTCGGAAAAAGAGACGATGCACAACGACGATACCGGTCGGAGGCCCACTGCAATCCCTATCCTGGTGCTTGCGTTGCTGGCGGGAATCGTGCTGACGGCTCAGGTGCCGTATGAATATTTTGAACTCGAGACGCTGGTCCCCGCCAATCCCAATGTTTCAAAAGCCTCGCACGTGGAAGACGAATCCGGGTATCGACCGGAGATGCCCGGACAACTCCGTCTCGATGCCCACACGAGACCTCCGGATCATCTGACGCTTTTCGAAGTGTTTTCTCCGCCGGTGGGATCCTATCAACGACGCGAGGTGTATTCCGATGTCGTCCTGCGCACGCGGGCCGGCGCAGAAACGTCCATCGAAATCGAACCTCGCGCGGGAGAATGCCAGCCCTTTGTGCCAGATGAAGCGCCCGTGACGCATACGATCCGACGCAAGGCGCACGTGTCGGCGACGCCACGGATGGAAGGCTGGATATGGGTGCCCGGCGATGCCCCAGACATGGTCATCACGCGCTTTGCGGTGCGGGGGGTGTCCGAGTGGCAGCTCTACCGTTGCACGGACGATCGGTATGCCGTGAACGTGAACGTTTCCGCGCCCGTGATTCTCGAGTACGAGACCTCGTCCCCCTCATGGGCGTCCTCCCCCAAAGATGCCGGATATTTTGGCCGGGCGCGACCGGGAGCGTCTCTGCTTTCCAAAGAACTGACCGCGAGGGTTCGGGCAATCACGCGTCATTCTTCAACCCTGCGATCGTATGAAAAAACGCGCAAGCTCTCCGACCTGATTCGATTCTTTCAAAAGTTTGAGAGCAAGGCCCTTGACGATGGGGCGCTTCAAGGGGATGCTCTGTATGAAGCGATTCTCAGGGAAGAAAAGGGGCTGTGCCGCCACCGTGCATTTCTCTTTGTGCTGATAGCCCAGAGCTGGGGATATCGCGCGCGCGTGGTGGCCAACGAGGCGCATGCGTTTGTCGAAATTTACCATCGACGGCGCTGGGTTCCGGTGGAACTCGGGGGGCGCGCGATGTCCATGACGGTGCGATCGGCCTATCAGGCGGAAGGGGTGCGTTTTCAGGCCAGGGTGGATTTTCAGCAAAATTCGGATCGTGAAAAAAACGTATCTGAATCTAAGTTCTATCCTTCAAAAAAAATCGGTCGTGATTTTTTGCCATCAAAACGTTATCGATTTGAGATGGATGCGTTGGGATCCGTGCGTCGAGGCGCTGAGGTGGTGATACGCGGCCGTCTCATGGACAGGCGAAAACGCGAGGTATCTGGCCGGGATGTGGTTCTGAGTGTGGCGCATTTGGGGAGCGGACGCCATCTGACCTTGGATGCGCACACGGGAGAGGGAGGAGAGGTGGAGGTGCGTTTTCGTCTTCCGCCGGACTGGCCGCTTGGTGAGAGTCGGCTTGAGTGGTTCGGCGGCAGGACGGGGGCGGCGTATTGAGACCGAAGGTCGAGATAGCCGTCCCGGCGCGGCGTATGGCGACAGCCATAGCCGCGCCCCATGCGGGCGCCCATCGGATATGTCCCCATTGTCTGGAAACTCGCATCTTTCTTGATTTTAACGATAAAAAATGACAGGATTAGCGGTGTTTTTGTGACGGGAGGTCATGCCTTGAGAACAGGAAATTGCGGGAAATTTTTGCAAGTTTTGGCGTGGATATGTGCGGGCCAGTTCATGCTATCGTCATGTTCGACGGATATCCATTATGACGCGGTGACGTCGAATTTGGTGATCAATGTGGACGAGGCGAGCACGCAGTCGGGCACGGTGACGGTACGACAGCGCTTTGTGTTTGATCGCGATCTGGTGCCGTTGAGTTCGATGACGCTGACGGAGGCGTGGATATCGGCACCGGAGCTGGACACCTCCAAGCTGGCCTGTGATGCGGCGGGGGATTGTGCGGGGTTTGACTTGAGCCTCATAGACAGCATAGGGATATCGCTTGTGGATTCTGGAAGTACGGACACGACGTTCTGGCTGTTTGCGAGTCCGGACTCGCGCACGCGGGAAGCGGCGCTATTTTCGGAGATGAATGTGGGGGATCTGCGTTCGTACATGGGGGATACGGTGTACATGGAACTTGAGATAAAAATCGATCCGAACGAGTATCATTTTCTGCGCTACTGGCGAGATTACTGTGGTATGAGCGACGACTGTCAGCTTGCCTTTCCTCTTTCGATGCAGTTTAAGATGGAGGACTGATGTCGGGGGAGATTGGGGTGGCGAGAAGGGATTTGGCCGAAGAGGGATGGGGAAAGATGCATTTTGTGAAGCGGTTCGCGGTAAGTATTGGGCTTTTGCTTGCGCTGTCGATCTCGACGGGGTGTTCGGGCAAGTTGTCATCGGATGAACGCGAGGCGCTCCATGCATACGAAAATTTCGTTGCCACTCTTCATGAATGCAACGAGGCTCCCGATACCTGTGACAAAGGAAAAGTCTGGGACGGGCTCGACGTCGAAACAAAGCAGCAGTTTCTTTATGCCTACAGTTCCCTTGTCCGGATAGACAGGATCATCGCCATGTATTTTGATCCCATCGAGCACAAGCAGATGCGCGAACGCACGGGCACGGACATTCTTCAGTCGCAGAACATTACGGATTTCAAGGGGCTTTTCAATTACATGTTTCATCCCGAGGCGTTCAATTTTGACGCTAATGTCGAATCGGGTCTGGAGTTTGTGAGTTCCCGTGTCGAGGATGCCAATCACATCACGATAGAGACACATCAGAAGAATCAGGAATTTCCGATGGTTCGTGAGGACGACGGCGTATGGCGCACGAAGGGATTGCAACATGCTGTCGACAGAGCCCTGGACCCGATTTTCAAGAGTGAGGATGCGATGAAGGAATATGCGCAGTCCTACCTCGTCGATGAAATGGCGCGCCGGGCGCGCGTGCGAGAACATTTCAAGAAGCAGCAGGCCTTGATGCTTCAGCAGCATTAAGGCGAGAAATACGGAAGATGGAACGCCATTTGTCGCGCGCATGGTTGGGCTTTGGTTATGCCAAGGCCCTTATTTTTGGGGAATATGCCGTCATGTACGGCGCGCCTGGGCTGGTGGTGGGGCTTACGGCAAAACTGGAATGCCGCCTGGACGAGGTCCGTATTCTTTCGGGGGGTGCGTCCCATTCCGATCCTTTATGTGCGCCGCACGGAGGCGGGACTCGCTCGTTAAAAGACGTGCTTGGGCTACTTCCGGAGCTTTTTTCCGGTCCTTTTTTTGATGCGCGTCTGTCGATATGCGACGAGGCATTTTTTGACGAAACGGGCACCAAATACGGGATTGGATCGAGTTCGGCGGCGGTGGTGGCCCTTGTCGATGCCTATCTTCAGCTCTGTCGGGGGTATGGTTATGACGTTCCGGACGCCTCCCGCCGCCTTGGAATCGCGGTGGAAGCGCACCGCTGGCTTCAGGGGGGACTTGGTTCGGGGATCGATGTTCTGGCCAGCGCCATGGGCGGGGCACTATGGGCGCACCACTGCCAGGATTCACCGCATATCGAGCGCATTTCTGTCGAGAATTTGCCGGAGATGGCTTTTTTTACCCTTCATCGTCGCGCGCCCACCTCAAGGTATATTGAGGCGGCCGAGCGCGTGCGCAACACCACGGAAGCTAGGCGCATCCTCGACGAAATGGCGCAGAAATACTGGAGTTTGAGTGCATTTGCCCGAACTGGCAGAAAGGAAAATTTCTTAGAAACATTGTCCGAGCTTCCTACGTTGCTGAATGTCTGGGGATCGTGCATAGACATGCCCGTGCTTCCTTCGGAGTTCGAGGCTCTGTCGGATTGTGCGGCATCATGTCATGTCGTTCTCAAGACTGCGGGGGCTGGAGGCGGGGATCTCCTTATTGCATGCGCTCTGGATTCTGCCGACATTCGGCGGTTTGAGCAAAGAATCGAGCGCGTATTACCCTTGACGAGGCTTCATGTGTCCATTGCCCCAGAACGACCCTGTCCAGGAGACGATGTCTTCCGTGGCGCAGGGGTTTGAAGACGCCCTGAGTCTGATCTATCTGAAAGTCAGCGTGACGGCGCTGGTGAGTTGTGTGATTCTGGATGCCTTGATTTTTGTCTGGATTGGATGGTCTGCTTTTTCGGTGCTTCAGGCGATTGGCACCTGTCTGGTCATCATTGTGGTGTCGATAGGCGTGCTTGGGATCAGAAAGAAAAAAGCCCTGAAAGACGCAATCGAAGCCCTCAACGCTATTTCCTGCGACATGGCTCAATTTAAATCCTTTATCATGGGGGATGGATTGCGTTACGAACTTGCGGCTGCCTATCTTCGGCGTCTGGAGAAGCCGGACGGGACGTCGGCCTCATCCTCCGAACAAGATTTTCACACCCCCTGATTTTAAGATCGGGACATTTTTCATTTTTCCCCTCCGGGATTTTTACATGATTGAATCCATTCAGAACGCCGTCGATTTTCTCTCAAAAGGCGGCATTGTCATGATTTTCATTGGTCTGTGTTCGTTGACCGCCATCGTGCTTTTTATCGAACGATGGATTGCATTGAGGACCGCTTCGCGGCAGGCCAGGCGTCTTGAATCGGGACTCATCGATGCAATATCTCAGGGCCAGTTTGAGCGTGCGTCGTCTTTATGCGACACGCACCCCTGCGCACTGGCGACGCTTGCCCAGTCTGGAATCGATCACCGGGATTTGACACGGGAGGCGCTTCAGGAAGTGCTTTCGGACGAAGGCCGGCGTCAGGAAGCCAGGCTTAATCGTTTTATTCCGGCCGTTGGGGCGATTTCGACGATATCCCCTCTTCTTGGACTTCTTGGCACGGTGACAGGCATGATTGCCGTGTTCAGTCGTCTTGCCGACGAATACGCCTCTGGAGCCGTGGCCAATCCCGGAATGCTTGCCGGTGGCATCTGGGAGGCGCTTCTCACGACGGCCGCAGGGCTCTGTGTAGCGATACCAGCCTTTGTGCTTCACCGCATTCTTACGGGGCAACTTGACGCGATTCTTCTCCAGCTTGAATCGACGGCGACCCGTATTGTCGATATTCTGACCCCGGCTCCCAAAGCGTCCTATCCTGTTTTTGCGGCTGACGCCGCACCCGCCCCACAGAAGAACACCTAGCCCAGGGCAGCACATTGCATATTCCACGAACCAAATCGCGTTATACGCCAAGCCTCGACATTACCGCACTGATCGACGTCGTTTTTCTTCTTCTGATCTTTCTGTTGCTGACCATGACGTTCAGTCAGGACAAAACGGACGTCGAAGAGGCCATTATTGATATCGAGCTTGCCCGATCCTCCACGACGCAGACCGAACCACCGCCTCAGTCGATCACCCTTCTCATCGATGAAACCGGTGCGCTCTATCAGGCCGACTCGCCCGTGGCCAGAACGCAGGACGAACTCAGGCTCTATCTGGCCGATCAGTTTTTGTCCCATCCGGATCTCGCGGTCAGCCTCAAAGCCGATCACCGCACACGCCATGGCGATGTCGTCGAAGCGCTTGATCTGATCAAGTCTCTTGGGATTCCACATGTTCAACTTGTCATCGAAAAGAGCAAAGCACAATAATCATGTCTAACAGCCTAGACGAACTCGTCCAAAATCTTCTCCATTCTTACGACACCTATCCCGCCATGACCAATCTTCAGGCGTGTCGTCTTCCGTCGCGTTCGAGCATGACAGAACTGACTCACCAGCTTGAGAGTCTGCTCTACCCCGGTCTCATCGATCCCCTTCACGCCTCTTCGGGTCTTTTGTACACCATAGGCGATCGCGTGGCGGAAGCCCGTTCGACGCTGTCGTACCTCATTTCCATCTGTCTGGAATACGCCTCGCGTTGCCCCAAATGCCGGATTGTGCCGCCGTGTACGGATGTGCCCCTCAGCGCGCAGGCGGACGCGATAGCGCACGATTTTTTTGAGCACATTCCGGCCATCCGCGAGCTTCTTTACGACGATCTTCAGGCGGCCTATCATGGCGATCCTGCGGCGAAGAGTTACGCCGAAATCATCCTCAGTTACCCGGGTTTGCGCGCGCTTACGATTCACAGGCTGGCGCATGTGCTCAACAAGGCGGGCGTTCCCATTCTCCCTCGCATGATGAGCGAATACGTACACAACCGCACCGGAATTGACATTCACCCAGGGGCGCAAATTGGGCGCGGTCTTTTTATTGACCATGGCACCGGGGTGGTCATTGGTGAAACCACGGTCATTGGCGAACATGTCAAAATTTACCAGGGGGTGACGCTTGGCGCGCTGAGCATTCCCGATCCGGACGACAAGGATCTCAAAAAGCGCCATCCCACCATTGAGGATGATGTCACGATATATTCCGGGGCGAGCATTTTGGGGGGCAACACGATCGTCGGCGCGCGCAGTGTCGTCGGTTCAAACGTCTGGCTGACGCACTCGGTACCGCCGGACACCAAGATTCTCTATGTTCAGCCGGATCTCAAGTTCAAAACGATGGACCCCGACATGGCGACAAAAAAGCCATAGGTTTTTCTATTCCATCGATGACGGAGCCTGACGCCTGGGTGAAGGCGAAAGAGGGGGTAGCGGCGTATTGAGCCCGGAGGGCGAAATAGC
>SAMEA3663025__coassemble_680_pt1 | contig 20052 bp, 32 predicted proteins | sample SAMEA3663025__metabat2_low_PE_002 | metagenome-assembled genome bin SAMEA3663025 (sample SAMEA3663025) | pig gut metagenome | biome: pig gut; feature: pig-associated habitat; material: faeces | place: France | collected 2012 | reverse complement strand
TTGAGCTGGGTGCGCTCAAAGGCGGAAAGGTGGCGCTCCATGTCGCGCGCCTGTTCGTCAAACCGCATCACCGTCTGGTTGAGGCCGGCGTTGAGCGATATCCAGCGCACGATGTGCGCATCGTCGGAGGGTTGGCCCGCGGAGGGTTGGCCCGCGGAGGGTTGGCCCGCGGAGGGTTGGCCCGTGGAGGGCAGGCTCACAGAAGGCTGGGTTGCGGAGGGCGCAGGCTGCTGCGCCATGGCCGTTTCAGAAAAACAGGCCGAGAACCAGGCCGTGGCAAAAATTATGGATGCAAGAATGTGAAACCATGCGGGCGTGCAGAAAACGGCATCAGGACGCATACAGACTCCATCAAAGGGGAAAAATGCGTTTTTCCGGGTAAAAAATCTCGTCACCAGAGAGAAATGTGGAAAATGTCATTATTGTCGAAAAAACGCGATTTTCGCGCTAAAAGGCGCGATGACTTTGCGCCATAAGGGCGCGTCATATCACAGTAAGGATAATCATGGCTCGTTCGACAAAATACATCTTCGTCACTGGCGGCGTCATCAGTTCTCTTGGCAAGGGCATCAGCGCGGCCGCCATCGGTGCGCTGCTGGAGTCGCGCGGTCTGCGCGTCAATTTTCTCAAACTCGATCCCTATATCAACGTCGATCCGGGGACGATGAACCCCCTTCAGCACGGCGAGGTCTACGTGACCGAAGACGGGGCGGAGACGGACATGGATTTGGGGCATTATGAACGGTTCACCCATGCCCACACGCGCCAGGCCAACAACTGCACGTCCGGGCGCATCTATCACCGCGTCATCACCAAGGAACGTCGCGGCGATTATCTGGGCGCGACCGTCCAGGTCATTCCGCATGTCACCGACGAAATTCAGCTGACGTTCCTTGAGGCGTCGCAAAATTGTGACGTCGCCATCATCGAGGTCGGCGGCACCGTCGGCGACATCGAATCGTTGCCTTTCCTCGAGGCTATCCGACAGTTCCGAGGAAAACAGAATCGCGGCGACGTCATCAACATCCACGTCACGCTTGTGCCCTACATCCGCACTGCCGACGAACTCAAAACCAAGCCATCCCAGCACAGCGTCGCCGCCCTCCGCGAAATCGGCATCCAGCCCGACATCCTCGTCTGCCGCGGCGAGCTCGATCTCCCCGGTGACATCCGCCGGAAACTCGCCCTTTTCTGCAACGTCCGCGAGGACTGCATCTTCGGCGCCCGCGATGTCGAAAGCATCTACATGATGCCGTGTTATTTCCACGGGCAGAACATCGATGGCAAAATCTGCGAGCTCCTCAACATCTGGTCGCGCGAGCCCGACATGCAGGCCTGGGAGGACGTCGTCGACATCATCCGGAATCCCGCCTGCGAGGTGAACATCGCCCTCGTCGGAAAATACGTCAAACTCCACGAATCGTACAAAAGCCTCATCGAGGCCCTCAATCACGGCGGTTATGCCAACCGGAGCCGCGTCAAACTTCATTACATCGATTCAGAGGAACTCGAGGCACTCGCCCCGGCAGACGTCGACGCCATGCTCTCATCCATGCAGGGGATCCTCGTGCCGGGCGGCTTTGGCGTGCGAGGCACCGAAGGAAAAATCATCGCCATCGAATACGCCAGAACCCATCGCGTTCCCTTCTTCGGCATCTGCCTCGGCATGCAGATGGCGCTCGTCGAATTTGCACGTCATGTCTGCGGCTGGGAAGACGCCTGCTCGGCCGAATTTGTCGAACACTCCGAACATCCCGTCATTCACCTCATGGCTTCACAGCAAGCCGTCACCGACAAGGGCGGCACCATGAGACTTGGCGCTTATCCGTGCGTACTCGCCGAGGGTTCCCGCGCCCGCGACATTTTCGGATGCCGGGAAATCTCCGAACGGCACCGGCACCGTTATGAAGTCAACAACGCCCTGCGTGCCGAACTCGAACACGCCGGCGTCGTCTTCAGCGGCACATCCCCCGACAACCAGCTCGTCGAACTCTTTGAACTCCCCGAGCATCCCTGGTTTATCGCCACCCAGTTCCATCCCGAATACCAGTCCAAACCGACCGCCGCCCATCCGCTGTTCGCCAGTTTCATCCGTGCGGCCATCGACATGCGTCGTCCATAAAAGGGTATTCCCATGCGGCTCATCGTGACACTTCTCCTTGCGGCCTGCCCCCCCGCGCCCGCCCTCGCCGAACCCGTCGAGGTCTCCTCCCCTGACCTGCGGCCCGTCCGCGTCCGCCCCGATCGCCCCATGGGACGCCTCATCATCTACGCCAACTACAGTACGCATCGCATCCTCGTCGACGGTTCCGAATTTCCCGTCTACCTCGCCGATTCCGGCATCGAAATCACGTCCAACGAAATCCACGAAATCGTCGCCATCAACGCCTCCGGGGCCGAAAAAAAATACCGCGTCAGCGTGGAGCCCGCACAAACCTTGGCGCTCTATGTCGATCTCGGCGGAGCCCAAAAAGCCGACAAAAAAAAGGACGACAAGCCCGCCAAAAAGGACGAAAAAAAGCCCGACGCCGACGCCGGTTTTCTCTCCATTACTGCCGAATCCGAGGCGCAAATCTACATCGACGGCAGACTCGTCTCGTCCAAAACCCCGCTCAGAAAACATCAGGTGACGCCCGGATCACACACGATTCGCGTATATTTTTTCGACACGCGGAAGTTCTCCAAGTCGCGCGAGGTCTATGTCGGCAAGGGCGTGTCCCTCAGCGTCAATTTTACGAAGGACTGACGCGGATGGGGGGCATGTGTGGGCGCGGGCTATCTGCCCTCGGGCAGATACGCCCTGCGCGCGTCGCTATCTGCCCGAGGGCAGATACGCGCCGCCTCATTTTGGGGACAGATACCCACGGTTTTCGGCGTCTGGCGCGCCAACGATGCGCGGGTGCGCACCGTTGGCATTCAATGAAAATGGCTTGCGCGGTCCTGGGGAAAATGGTAGAGCCGCAGGCGGTTTGCTCCGTATTTTTAAATGCGAAGGCGGACCGGCAGAAAAGGTGGAACCGGCATGGGCGCGCACAATGTGCGCGTGGTGTGTAAATGTGTGCAACGCGGAAAGTAAATCGCTTGACACAGCGGGAGAGTTCCATATAATTTTGCGATTCAAATTGGGCCCTGAAATTGTTTTGGGGTTTGAGGCATTAAACAAGAGGAGATAAGATGCCGACAATCAATCAACTGGTAAGGAAAGGCCGCGAGCGCAAGGCGTGCAAAACGAACTCGCCGGCATTGAAAAGCTGCCCGCAGCGCCGCGGGGTGTGCGTCCGTGTCAGCACGACGACGCCTAAGAAACCGAACTCCGCTCTTCGTAAGGTGGCTCGTGTTCGTCTGACGAGTGGCTTTGAGGTGTCGAGTTACATTCCGGGTGAGGGTCACAACCTTCAGGAGCACAGCGTCGTGCTGATTCGTGGTGGTCGTGTCAAGGACCTTCCTGGTGTTCGTTATCACATTATCCGCGGTACGCTGGACTCGATGGGTGTCAATGCTCGCCGTGCTGGTCGTTCTAAATACGGCGCAAAGCGTCCTAAATAACATTTGGAGATTGAAAAATGCCTAGACGACGTGAAGTCGAAAAACGCGAAATTCTGCCCGATCCTCAGTATCACGATCGGCTTGTCGCGCGTTGTATCAACAGTCTTATGTTCGATGGCAAGAAGAGCGTGGCCGAATCCATCATGTATGGCACGCTTGACATTCTCGCGGCCCGCACGAAAGGTGGCGAGGACAGCAGCCTTGATGTGTTCAAAAAAGCGGTCGACAATGCGCGTCCGTCCGTCGAAGTCAAGAGCCGCCGCGTGGGTGGTTCCACCTATCAGGTTCCTGTGGAAATCCGTGCCGACCGCCGTACCGCCCTCGCCTTCCGCTGGCTCATCGGTAATGCGCGCAAACGTCCGGAAAAATCGATGGTGGAGCGCTTTGCGGCCGAACTTCTCGATGCCTATAACAACCGTGGTACGACAATTAAGAAGAAGGAAGACACGCACCGCATGGCAGAAGCCAACAAGGCTTTTGCGCACTACCGCTGGTAGTCCCATTCATAGTGTGTATCCGTAGTTCATTGATTTGCTGGCGATGTGGCCAGGGCGGACTGCCCGCTGCAACGCAGATGTTTAAGATTGAGAGCAGAAAGTGGGACGAGACGTAGAGTTAGCACAAGTGCGTAACATTGGTATCATGGCGCACATTGATGCCGGAAAAACGACGACGTCGGAGCGTATCCTGTTCTTCACCGGGCGGACTCACCGCATCGGCGAGGTTCACGACGGCGCTGCGACGATGGACTGGATGGCCGAAGAGCAGGAGCGCGGTATCACGATTACGAGCGCTGCCACGGTGTGTTACTGGAACCGGAACGGCCGTAATCGAATCAACATCATTGACACGCCGGGACACGTCGATTTCACCATCGAAGTCGAACGATGCCTGCGCGTACTCGATGGCGCAGTGGCGGTCTTCTGTGCCGTGGGTGGCGTGCAGCCACAGAGCGAAACCGTCTGGAGACAGGCCGATCACTATCACGTGCCCCGTATCGCCTTTGTCAACAAAATGGACCGGGTGGGCGCGGACTTCTACAACTGCCTTACTCAGATGACCACCCGGCTGAACGCCAATCCCGTCGCCGTTCAGATTCCTATCGGAACGGAAGACAAATTCGTGGGGGTCATCGATCTCGTCGAGAACAAGGCGCTTTATTTCGACGCCGATACGCTGGATACCAAAGAAGGTGAGATGCCCGCCGATATGGCAGACCTCATCTCTGAGTATCGCGAAACGCTCATCGTCAAGGCTTCCGATTATGACGAGGCACTCATGGAAAAATATCTCGAAGGCGAAGAAATTAAGCCCGAAGAGATTCGCGTCGCCCTGCGAAAGGGTTGCGTCGCCATGGGACTCGTGCCCGTTTTCTGCGGTTCCGCCTTCAAAAACAAAGGTGTGCAGCGCATGCTCGACGGCGTCGTGGATTATCTGCCGTCGCCTATTGATGTCCCGGGGCCCATGGTCGCTCCTTACGAACTCTTTGCCCGTCAGGAACGCGGCGAGGGGGATATCACTGAGGAAGAGAAATTTGAGCTGAAGGTCTCCGATGAAGACCGCTTTTCCGGTCTCGCCTTCAAACTCATGTCCGATCCTTACGTGGGTCAGCTGACGTTTGTGCGCATTTATACCGGCGTCCTCACGACCGGTCAGGCGGTGTATAATACCAACAAACATCGCCGCGAACGCGTCGGCCGCCTCCTGCGTATGCACGCCAACAAGCGCGAGGATATCACCGAGGCCCATGCAGGCGAAATCGTCGCCGTGCTCGGACTCAAGTCCACCATCACGGGCGATACCCTTTGTGAAGAAGGGTTGGATATCGTTCTCGAATCCATGACATTCCCAGAGCCGGTTATCACCATGTCCATCGAGCCCGATACTCAGGACGATGTCAACAAGCTCGGGCTTGCCCTGCAGAAACTCGCGGCCGAGGATCCCTCGTTTAAAGTCAGTACCGATAAGGACACGGGACAGACGGTCATCGGCGGTATGGGTGAGTTGCACCTCGACATCATCGCCTCGCGACTGAAGAGAGAGTTCAACGTCAACGCCAAGGTTGGTCGTCCACAGGTCGCCTACCGCGAATCGATTACCAAGAGCGGCGAAATCGAATGCAGGTTTGTGCGTCAGTCCGGCGGACGCGGACAATATGGGCATGTCGTACTCCAGCTCAAACCGAACGAGCCCGGTACCGGGATCACGTTTGAGTCTAAAATCGTCGGTGGTGTCGTGCCCCGTGAGTACTGGCCGGCCGTCGAAAAAGGTGTGCGCAGTGCTGCAGAGACGGGCGTTCTTGCGGGCTACCCCGTGGTCGATGTGCATGTCGACCTCACGTTCGGATCGTATCATGAGGTGGACTCCAGCGAAATGGCCTTCCAGGTCGCAGGATCCATGGCGTTCAAGGACGGGTGCAAAAAATGCGCTCCGCAACTGCTCGAACCTGTTTTTGATGTTGAGGTTATCACGCCAGAAGAGTATACGGGCGACGTCATTGGCGACCTGAACAGCCGCCGCGGGCGGATTTCGGATTTGGAAGCCCGTAAGGGCGTTCAGGCGATTCGCGCGGCTGTGCCTTTGTCGGAAATGTTCGGTTATTCAACCGTCCTGCGCTCGGCAACACAGGGACGTGCGAGCTACACGATGCAGTTTAAGTGTTATGAACCCCTTCCTGCAGCCTTGTCAGAGGGGTTGATAGAACGTTTCGGTGCCAAATCGAATTGATCATAAATTCGGAACCTTAGAGAGGAGAGCCTTAATATGGGCGATAGAATTCGCATTAAACTGAAAGCATACGATCATCGGTTGCTGGATGCTTCAGTACAGGAAATTATCAGTGCAGCGCAGCGAACGGGAGCCAAAATCGCAGGCCCGATCCCCCTTCCAACCTCGATCAGCCGTTTTACGGTGCTTCGTGGGCCGCACATAAACAAAAAAAGCCGGGAACAGTTTGAGATTCGTACCCACAAACGTCTGATTGACATTGAGACGAATGAGCAGACTGTCGATGCTTTGATGAAATTGGATTTGTCGGCAGGCGTGGATATCAAGATTCGCCTTCGCGACTAGAAACAAAGACGCAGAAAATTTAGAACACAGCTGCGAAAGACTGGAGAATCGAGATGAAATTGGACTTATACAACCTGACCAACGAAAAAATAGGTGAGGTCGAAGTGTCTGATGAGGTTTTCGGCGCAGAGGTTCGTCCGTATCTTTTTCATGAAGTTGTAAAGATGCAATTGGCGAGTCGTCGTCGGGGCACTCATAAAGGCAAAACGCGAGCGGAAGTGAGCGGTGGTGGCAAGAAGCCTTTCAAACAGAAAGGTACGGGTAATGCCCGTCAGGGGACGAGCCGTGCTCCTCACTTTGTGGGTGGCGGTCGTGCATTCGCTCGCCGAAACCGCGATTACAGCTACTCGCTGAACAAAAAGAAAATGCGTGCCGCGCTTTGCAGCGCGCTGAGCATGATCGTCAGCGAAGGGAAAATCAAGGTCGTCGACAACTTTGAACTTGACGAGATCAAGACCAAGGCCGTGGTCAACACCCTTGGCAAACTTGAGGTGTCGCGTGCACTCGTCGTCGACTGCAAAGACTCTGCTCGTGAATATACGACGCTCAATAACGAGAATCTTCGCCTTAGCGTCCGCAATCTTCAGAACTACAAGTACCTTCGTCCCGAAGGTGTCAATGTGTATGATGTGTTGCATTATGGCGGCGTCGTGGTGACGCGTGAAGGCCTTAATAAGCTTGAAGCGAGGTTGAAGGGATGAAGCGCATAGAAGATGTTATTCGTCGTCCGATCGTGAGCGAGAAGTCGACATTGATTCGCAAATTTGGCAATCAGTACATTTTTGCCGTCGACCTCAAGGCGAATAAGCAAGAGATTACCGAGGCCGTTTCGACGTTGTTCAATGTCAAAGTCGTGGATGTCAACACGTGCATCATGCCCGGTAAGGATCGCCGCTTTGGTCGCCATATCGGTCGTGTAAACAAATGGAAAAAAGCCGTGGTGACGCTGGCTGATGGTCAGAAGATTGATTTTATTGAAACGGTTGATGAAGCTGCGGATGCGGCGACAGCCCAGGTGAGCGATTAAGCTATTGGAAGGTGAAAAATGACGCTTAAGAGTTTCAAACCGACATCGGCTGGCCGTCGTTTTATGACGGTTCTCAGCCGTGAGGATGTCACAAAGAATACCCCGGAACGAAAACTTCTGGTCAAACTGAGCAAGACCGGTGGTCGTAACAACCTCGGACGCATCACGTGCCGTCACCATGGTGGCGGTCATAAACAGCGTTATCGAGTGATTGATTTCCGTCGCAACAAGATCGGTATTCCCGGTCGTGTGGTTTCGATCGAATACGATCCGAATCGTACTTGTCGCATCGCGCTTGTTTGCTATGCGGACGGTGAAAAGCGTTACATCCTCGCTCCGGACGGACTTGAGGTCGGACTTGAAGTGATCTCCAGCGCGCACGCCGACATCAAGGTCGGGAACTGCCTCAAATTGCGCTATATTCCGCTCGGTACTGAAATCCACAATATCGAGATGCACCCGGGCAAGGGCGGTCAGCTCGTTCGCAGTGCCGGTGTCGCCGGTCAGCTCATGGCTCGTGAGGACAACTATGCGCTTATCCGTATGCCGTCTGGCGAGCTTCGCAAGATTCATGTGGAATGCCGTGCGACCATTGGCCGTGTGGGTCTGAGTGAACACTCGAATGTTTCCCTTGGCAAGGCTGGCCGTAGCCGTTGGCTTGGTGTCCGTCCTTCCGTACGTGGCGTTGTCATGAACCCAGTCGATCACCCGCACGGTGGTGGTGAAGGTCGTACAAGCGGCGGTCGTCATCCTGTGACCCCATGGGGTATCCCGACAAAGGGCAAGAAGACGCGTCATAATAAAGTCAGCAGCAAATTTATCGTCAAAAGACGCAGTAAATAGTTGAGGAGACTATTCAATGCCACGATCTATTAAAAAAGGGCCCTTTATCGATGAACACCTCGCCAAAAAAGTTGAGGCGAATGATGGGGCATCCAAAAAGGTCATTAAAACATGGTCTCGCCGCAGCATGATTCTGCCCGAAATGGTCGGAATGACGTTCGCGGTGCACAATGGTAAGAGCTTTATTCCTGTTTTTGTTACCGAAAACATGGTTGGGCACAAACTCGGTGAATTTTCGATGACGCGCACGTTCCGTGGACATGCGGGTGATCGCAAGGTTGCCAAAAAGTAACAGCGCTAGCGCAAATGGAGTAATAAGATGGGCAAGCCTTCATTGAAGAATGAACATCACAGCGCAAATCGCGTCAGCGCGATGAGCGTGCGTCTGGCGCCCCGTAAGGCACGTATCGTGGTGGACATGATACGTGGCCTTGACGTGATCGACGCCTTAAGCATTCTCCGCTACACGAATAAACGTGGTGCGGGGATTATCGAGAAACTGATTGAGTCTGCGCTCAGCAATATCGAGAAGCAGGGGGAAAGCGATATCGACACCCTTCGTGTAGGCCGTGCTTGGGTCAACGAAGGTCCGACGATGCGTCGTTTTATGCCCCGCGCTCAGGGGCGTGCTACGCGTATCCGCAAGCGGACATGCCATATTCATATCGTGCTTGATAGTAAAACAAGCGGTGCTGCCCATAAGCCCGCAGTTGAACAATAGCGGAGGTTTCCTTGGGTCAGAAAAGTAATCCCACAGGTTTGCGCATTGGCGTTATCAAAACCTGGTCGTCAAAGTGGTGTGAAGAAGGTAATTATGCGAAGTGGCTCGAAGAGGATCTTCGCATCAAAAAGTTTATCAAATCGGAATACGGCCATACCGGCATCAATCGCATTGAAATCGAACGAGCTGCCAGCAAGGTCAAAGTGAGCGTCTTTACAGCGAAACCTGGTGTCATCATCGGTAAGAAAGGTAAGGATGTCGAGAAGCTGAAAGATGAACTGCGCAAAATGAGCCACAGCGAAGTCTTCCTGAACATCCAGGAACTTCGCAAGGCGGAAATGGATGCGCAGCTTGTCGCAGAAGGCGTAGCGCGCAATCTTGAACACCGCGTGAGCTTCCGTCGTGCCATGAAGAAAAGCGTACAGACGGCTTTGAAACTTGGTGCGAAGGGAATCCGGGTTAACTGTGCTGGACGTCTTGGCGGCGCCGAAATGAGCCGTACGGAATGGTACCGTGAAGGTCGCGTTCCTCTTCATACGTTGCGTGCTGATATTGATTACGGATTTGCAGAAGCCAAAACGGCTTATGGAATCATCGGTATCAAGGTTTGGATCTTCAAGGGTGAGATCCTGGGCGATGCCCTCCGCGTAAACGCATAAGACTCAAAACTGGCAATGGAACTTGCATTGCCGGTTTTTTATTCTTTGACATCCTGTCAAAGTAGGCGTATGTGTGTGCGCCTTCGCGCCCTTGTTTTAGGGCGCACAAGGAAAATACTATCATTGAAGTATAAGCGCGGGTGGACTGCCGCTCGCAGGAGCAAGTGATGTTAAGTCCCAAGAAAGTACAATGGAGAAAGGTTCAGAAGGGCCGGATGCGCGGTAAGGCGTATCGTGGTTCCAATGTGAGCTTTGGGGAATATGGTCTCATGGCAACTGAGCCCGCCAGAATTACCGCGCGTCAGATTGAGGCGGCACGTGTCGCGATGACGCGTTATGCCAAGCGTGGTGGTAATATCTGGATTCGCATTTTCCCAGACAAACCTGTGACTCAGAAACCTGCCGAGACCCGAATGGGTAAAGGTAAAGGCAATCCTGAGTACTGGGTCGCCGTGGTTCAGCCGGGGCGAGTTTTGTATGAGATGGATGGTGTTTCCGAGGATGTGGCTCGGGAGGCTTTCCGTCTTGCGTCAAACAAATTACCGTTGAAGACGAAGTTCGTCTGTCGGGAGCAAATCTAATGAAAGCAGCAGAATTGAAAGAAAAAAGCCGTGCTGAACTCCAGGAGTTGCTTGAGTCGAATCGGAAGGAGTATTTCCGTCTCAAGATGCGTCAGGCGACCGGTCAGCTCGAAAAAGTTTCCGACATGGTTAAAGTTCGCAAAGATATCGCGCGTCTCAATACAGTGATTCGTGAATGCGATTTGAAGGGATAGGGTATGGAAACGAAGAAAGTTGGCAACCGCAAGACGCGTGTTGGGACAGTGGTCAGTGATAAGATGGAGAAAACGATTGTGGTCGTTGTGGAGCGTCGTGTTCTTCATCCGGTTTACAAAAAATACGTCAAAAGTCGTTCGCGGTATATGGCTCAGGATGGCGAGAATTCGGCGCGCATCGGAGATCATGTTCTCATTGAGGAAACGCGACCGATCTCCAAGAATAAGTGCTGGCGCTTGAAAGAAATTCTTCGCCGTGCTCCTGTTCTTTAACAGAGAAATTCTGATAAGGGGAAATAGCCGTGATTCAGATGCAGAGTGTGCTCTCGGTTGCTGACAACTCGGGGGCAAAAAAAGTACAGTGTATAAAGGTTATTGGAGGATCGAAGCGCAAATATGCAGGTATTGGCGATGTTATCGTCGTTTCTGTGAAGGATGCGCTTCCGAATTCCAAGGTGAAGAAAGGTGATGTTCATCAAGCGGTAATCGTGCGTACAGCCAAGGAAATTGCCCGTAATGATGGCAGCTATATCCGTTTTGACGGGAATGCGGCAGTTCTCATTGACGCGCAGAAAAATCCCATTGGTACGCGTATTTTTGGGCCGGTAGCTCGTGAGCTCAGGGCCAAAAGCTATGTGAAGATCATTTCACTTGCGCCTGAAGTTCTTTAACAGCGGAGTATGATATGAAGATCAAAAGAGGTGATGTTGTCATCATTCTTTCGGGTAAAGAGCGAGGTAAGCAGGGACGCGTTTTACGTGTAGATACCAAGAGTGACAGGGTGTTCGTCGAAGGGCGCAATGTTGTTCAGGTTCATCGCAAAGCCGCGATGGGGCAGGAAGCAGGTATCATCAGCAAGGAAGCCGGTGTCCATGTAAGCAATGTCGCGCTCTATAGTGAAAAACTCAAACGTGGTGTTAGGGTATGCAATCGTTTTCTTGGCGAAGGCGATAAGCTCTATACATCGAAGCGCGAGGCAATCAACAGTTACAGTGAACCGGTAGAACATGTTGCGAAAGTTCGTTATTGCATCAAGACCGGCGAAATTTTTAAATAGTCTGAATTGAAGGACAGGAGGAGTCTGTGACTCGGCTATATGATCGTTATACAAACGAGGCAATTCCCGCTCTGAAAAAGGAATTCAACTACAAGAATCCCATGGAGGTTCCTCGTATTGAAAAGGTCGTCCTCAACGTCGGTCTAGGTGATGCGGTAAGCAATTCCAAACTGATTGAGGTCGTTTGCAAAGAAATCGGTGACATCACGGGGCAGAAACCTGTGGTGACGAAAGCGCGCAAATCGATTGCGTCGTTCAAGCTTCGTCAGGGAATGCCTATCGGTGTGATGGTGACGCTTCGACGTGAGAGAATGTATGAGTTTCTCGATCGTCTTATGAACATTGCCCTCCCGCGTGTGCGCGACTTCCGTGGCGTGAGTCCCAAGGCTTTTGACGGGAAGGGGAATTATACCCTTGGTATCAAGGAGCACATCATTTTCCCTGAAATTGCCATTGACAAGATCGAGAAAGTGTATGGTCTCAACATTTGTGTAGTGACGAGCGCCCGCACCGATGATGAAGCTCGGGCACTGTTGAAGAACTTGGGAATGCCTTTCAGGAAGTAGGAGGTGTACAGTGGCCCGTAAAGCGATGATTGTGAAGCAGCAGAGAGGTGCGAAATTTAGTGTTCGCAACTATACGCGTTGCTCCCAGTGTGGGCGTTCCCACGCGTGTTTGAGAAAGTTTGGACTTTGCCGTATTTGTTTCCGTATGCTTGCCCTCAAAGGTGAGCTTCCCGGCGTTACGAAAGCCAGCTGGTAAGCTATAGGAGATATACAACTATGATGACCGATCCTATTGCGGATTTGTTGACTCGAATTCGCAATGCACAATTGGCAAAACACGATACCGTTACCGTGAGAATTTCCCGCTTTCGTAGCGAAATCCTTCGTATTCTGAAGGAAGAAGGCTACATTGCGGATTACAAGGTGGCGAACGATCCGATCGCGGTTGCTGAGATCTCGTTGAAATATTTTGAGAATGCCCCGGTTATTCGCAATATTTCACGTGAATCTAAACCCGGTCGTCGTGTTTACGTTAAACATCAGGCAATACCTGAAGTCCTTGGTGGACTCGGTTTGTGTATTGTCAGCACCTCTCATGGTGTCATGAGTGGTAAGGAGGCTCGCGAGAAGCGACTTGGCGGCGAGCTCATTTGCACGGTATATTAGGAGCGCCTGAACATGAATGGACAAACCGTAGAATTTAAACAGTCCCGAATTGGCAAGGCTCCGATTGCGCTTCCTGCGGGTGTGGAAGTCACCGTTAATGGAAGTCATGTGAGTGTAAAAGGTCCCAAGGGGACGATTGCACGTGATTTCGGCAGTTGCGTTGATGTCAAGCAGTCTGATGGTCATGTGAGTATTGTTCTCAAGCAGCTGGATGCTGACGGATGCGCGAAGAGCGGTCTTTATCGCTCGTTGTTGCACAATATGGTTGTCGGGGTTTCCGAAGGGTACGAGAAGAAGCTCGAAATCATTGGCACCGGTTACAAGGCCGAAATGCGCAACAGCCGTGAGATTATTTTTAACCTTGGTTACAGCCACCCGATCGTTTATGAGCTTCCTGACGAGGTGACGGCTGAGGTTTCCAAAGACTTTAAAATTACTTTGAAATCGGCAGACAAGGAAGTCATCGGACAGACGGCAGCCGTCATTCGATCATTCCGTAAGCCTGAGCCCTATAAGGGCAAGGGTGTCAAATATGTCGGCGAAATCATTCAGCGCAAAGCTGGTAAGACGTCAGGTAAGTAATCTTTGACAGGAGAATCGAAAAGATGAGCAATGTATGTCAGAAGAAAGCTGAGCTTAGAAGCCGTCGCCAGAGAAGTCTGCGCCGCACGTTACGTGGAACGGCGGAACGCCCGCGCCTTTGTGTATTTCGCAGCAACAACCACATGTACTGTCAGATTATAGACGATACGACTGGATCGACGCTTTGCGCTTTGTCAACGCTTCATAAGGATGTCAAGGATCTGATCGCGGGCAAAAAGCCTGTGGAACAGGCCAAGATTCTTGGTGCTGAGATGGCCAAGGTGTGTGCGTCAAAATCGATTTCCAAGGTTGCCTTTGATCGTAATGGGTTTATCTACCACGGGCGCATCCAGGCGGTGGCCGAGGGCGCTCGCGAGGGCGGATTGGACTTCTAACGACGTGAGGTTGATTTGGTAAAGGCGCAGAACAGTGTTTTGCGTCTTTTCTGGGTCATCGGCTGTAAATAGTGAATTTTCGGCCGGAGGGGAGTGATCAGTCCCCGAAATTACCGTTCCCTCTCGAAAGGGAATTTCTTTTGAGAAATTCTCGAATTTCAAGGAGAAAAAAGAGTGATAACTGCTCGAGTTACACCTGAAAGTGATTTAATAGAGAAGGTTGTTTACATCAACCGCGTCGCGAAAGTTGTCAAAGGTGGCCGTCGTTTTAGCTTCGGCGCGATCGTCGTGGTCGGCGATGGCCGTGGTAATGTGGGTATGGCTCATGGGAAAGCCAACGAAGTTCCGGAGGCGATCAGCAAGGGGACTGAACGGGCCAAACGCACGATGGCGAAAGTTACTGTGGTGGACGGCACACTTCCCCATGAGGTGGTCGGGTGTTACGGTGCTTCGAAGGTATATCTTCGCCCTGCCGGAAAAGGTACGGGGGTGATCGCCGGTGGTGCGGTTCGCGCCGTTCTGGAGGCCTGTGGGGTTGAGAATGTTCTTTCCAAATCCATCGGTTCCACCAATCCGCACAATCTTGTCCGCGCCACCCTGGACGGCCTGAGCAAGCTTCAAAGCCGTGAACGATATCTTGCAAAGCTTGGCAAAAGCGTTGACTAAAACGCCTTGGAGCATACGATGAGCAAACTGAAAATTACACGCACCCGTAGTAGCATTTCTCGCATTGATGCGCAGAATGAGACATTGAAGCACCTTGGTCTACGCAAAATCAGCCAGTCCGTTGTACGTGAGGATACCCCTGTGGTTCGTGGCATGATTAAGCGCGTCGAACATATGGTCAAAGTTGAACCGGTTCAGGATTAGTCCTGCGGTAATGAAGAGGTTCTATAATGATTGATTTGAGTAATCTTTCTCCTGCACCGGGGAGTACGCATCGCGAAAAACGTGTGGGCCGCGGAACCAGCAGTGGTAAGGGTAAGACAGCCGGCAGAGGACAGAAGGGCCAGAAATCGCGTTCCGGCGGTTCGCCTCGCATCGGTTTTGAAGGTGGTCAGATGCCGATTAACCGTCGTTTGCCTAAACGCGGTTTCAACAACATATTTGCCAAAAATATCGCCATCGTTAATGTCAGCGATTTGAATCGTTTCGACGGTTCGGAGACTGTAGATATTGTTGCGCTTCGTGCTAAAGGGCTTGTCAAAGGGCAGGCTGACGGTGTGAAAATTCTTGGCAACGGTGATCTCAACGTGAAGCTGAATCTTCTCGTGGATGCCGTGAGCGCTTCAGCTCGCGAGAAAATCGAAAAGGCCGGCGGAAGCATAGAGGTTTGCGGTGGCTAGCGGATTTTCTAACATGTTTAAAATCCCCGAATTGCGCAAACGTATCTTGTTTACGCTTGCGCTTCTCGCGGTATATCGCATTGGATGTTTTATCACGACACCCGGTGTGGATCGTTTGAAAATGAACTCTCTGTTTGGTGGTGACGGTCAGGGAATGTTGAGTCTTTTCAACTTCTTTTCTGGCGGTGCCCTTGAACAGATGTCCATTTTTGCACTGGGTATTATGCCGTACATCAGTGCCTCGATTATCTTTCAGCTTTTGGGTGTTGTTGTTCCTGCTGTAGAACGCAAGCAAAAGGAAGGTGAAAGCGGTCGCAGGGCGATCAATCAGTGGACTCGCTATCTTACCATGGGGATATCATTTATCCAGGGGGCCTTTATGGCGACCTACCTTCAGAACTTGTCGAGTTCAGGGGATGTTGCCGGTCTTGTGACCATGGAGAGTGTTTGGGGATTTAAACTGTTGACAATCCTGTCGCTCACAACCGGAGCTGTATTTATCATGTGGCTCGGTGAGCAGATTAATGATCGGGGGATCGGTAACGGGATCTCCTTGGTCATTTTTTCGGGAATCGTAGCGCGATTGCCCAATGCTCTTTATACGCTATATGAACAGGCAATAGATGACAAGACAGGGGCAGTGGGTCTGTCCATGTACCAGCTCATTTTGTTGACGGTCATTGTGGGCGTCACCATAGCCTTCATTTGCTTTTTCGAAAAGGCACAACGTCGGATTCCAATTCAACATGCGAAGCGAATGATCGGGCGGGATGCGTTTTCGGATCAGGCGTCGTATTTGCCGTTGAAACTCAACACGGCGGGGGTCATTCCTCCGATTTTTGCCAGTTCGATTTTGATGTTTCCTGCCACCATTGCCGGAATGTTCCCTGATGTGTCATTTTTGCAGTCATTGCAGGTGGCTCTTATTCCTGGGGATTGGCGGCATATTCTGCTGTATGTAGGACTGATCGTTTTCTTCTGCTTTTTCTATACGGCGGTTGTATTTAATCCTGTGGATGTGGCAGACAACCTCAAGAAAAATCAGGCGAGTATTCCTGGCATTCGTCCGGGAAAATCGACAGCCGAATATATTGATACGGCGTTGAGCCGGGTCACTGTGGTTGGCGCGATTTATATTTCTCTCGTCTGTATTCTGCCTGAAATTCTTGTGACCAGTTTTCAGGTGCAATTCTACTTTGGTGGAACGGCATTGCTTATCGTGGTTGGTGTATCCCTTGATACGGTTCGCCAGATTGAGGATCACCTCACCAATCGTCATTATGATGGGTTTAATGCTCCGACGCCGAATCGTCCGCGTTTAAGAAAAGCAGCTTGATTGGAGTCAGAACACGTATGAAAAAGCGCGTCATTTTGATGGGCCCCCCAGGGGGTGGCAAAGGCACTCAGGCATCGCTTCTTAAGGAAGCGATGGAGGTTCCTCATATTTCCACCGGAGATATGCTGAGGGCAGCCCGGAAAGCCGGAACGGAACTTGGAAAAAAAGCGGATGCGTATATCGTTGCGGGACAGCTTGTTCCGGACGAGCTCGTCAATGGAATCGTGGCGGAACGTCTTTCTTCCGAGACCCGTGGATTTCTTTTGGATGGCTATCCTCGCACAGTCGCCCAGGCAGACTCTCTCGAGGCTTCGGGGCAGGTCGTGGATGCGGTTGTCCTGATAGAGGTACCTGACGAATTGATCGTGGATCGAATCGTCGGTCGTCGTAGTTGTCCAAAGTGCGGTTCCGTATTCCATTTGTCGACCTTGCCTCCCAAAGTGGATGGGGTTTGCGATGCATGTGGTGGAGAGCTCGTTCAGCGTGGTGATGATTGTGAGGATGTCGTCAAACAGCGTCTGACGACATATCATGATCAGACGCAACCGTTGATCGAGTATTATTCCAGTCGAGGGTTGCTGTACCGTGTGAACGGCAACAACGAGGTAAGCGCGGTTTTTGCCGAAATACGCAAGGTTCTGGAGTTTTAGTCGGAGCCTTTCCTTTTGTTGTTTTTAATCATGCCGCATAATTTTGTTGCTAAATGGCGTTTGCTTTGGTAAAGGCAGGCGCTCTTTGTTGGCAACAAATTTTTGTTGCGTATGATCCTTATAGGAGAGACGAACATGAAAGTTCGGCCGTCAGTGAAAAAAATTTGTGATAAATGTAAGTTGATTCGACGTCACGGTGTTGTTCGTGTGATTTGTGAAAATCCGCGTCATAAACAGCGTCAGGGTTAATTGAGGAGGAAAGCCGCATGGCACGTATTGCTGGTATCGATTTGCCGCGACGTAAGCGTATGGATATCGCTTTGACAAGCGTTTATGGGATTGGACGCTCTCGCGCAAAACTCATTTTGGAAGAAGCTAAGGTTCCTTTTGACCGTAGCAGTGATGATCTTACCGAAGCGGAAACGCGTGCGATTCGTGAAGTGATTGATGCGCATTACCAGGTTGAAGGTGATTTGCGTCGTTTGGTACGCATGAACATCAAACGCCTGATGGATTTGGGATGCTATCGGGGTCTGCGTCACCGTCGTGGTCTTCCTGTTCGCGGTCAGCGCACGAAGACAAACGCTCGCACTCGCAAAGGTCCAAGCCGCATTGCCGTCAAGAAGAAAAAATAGTATTAACCTTAGCGCATAAGAGGAAATAAAGTGGCTAAAGATCTTAAATCTGCACGACGCGTTGCAAAGAAACACGTCAAAAAGAACGTTCCGAGTGGTGTGGCTCATATCCGTTCGACGTTTAATAACACGATTATTACCATTACGGATAACAACGGCGAGGCCGTGTCTTGGTGTACCTGTGGAACCAAAGGGTTCAAAGGGTCGCGTAAGTCCACGCCGTTTGCAGCTCAGGTGGCTGCGGATGATGCTGCGCACAAAGCGATGGATCATGGCATGAAATCCGTTGCAGTCTATGCCAAGGGTCCGGGATCCGGGCGCGAAGCTGCGCTTCGTGCACTCCAGGCTGCGGGTCTTAAGGTGACGCTTATTCGCGACGTTACGCCTATCCCGCATAACGGGTGTCGCCCGCCTAAACGCCGTCGCGTCTAGGTTTTGTTCTGTGTCAGCGTTGTACGCCGGTTAAGCCATCGCTTTTCCGGCGCTTTATTGTGTGTCATCTTTCGATCGCGGAGGAACGCATGCATCGAAACTGGACTGATCTCATCAAACCCAAGGGTGTTGAGATCGATAACGAGTCGCATACCGCTACATACGGACGTTTTACCTGTGAACCCCTGGAACGTGGTTACGGTCATACGCTCGGAAATGCGTTGCGACGCATTCTTTTGAGCTCTTTGCAAGGCGCTGCGGTCACGGCTGTCAAAATTGATGGCGCTCTTCATGAATTCATGGCGTTGCCTGAAATTAAAGAAGACGTTACTGTCATCATCCTTAATATCAAAGAGTTGCTTATCAAATCCGATATTACCGAGCCGACATGGATGCATGTTGATAAACGAGGGCCCGGTTTTGTCTATGCCCGTGATATTCAGGCACCGCCTAATATCGAAATTTTGAACCCTGATCACGTCCTGTGTACTCTTGGGGAAGAGGCACATTTTGTCGCTGACTTCTGTGTTGATACAGGTAAAGGATACCAGCGCGCCGAAGAAGGCAGAAATGAGGATCTGCCTGTGGGTACGATTGTGGTTGACGCCCTGTTCTCTCCGGTTCAGCGCGTGAATTATACGGTAACCAATGCCCGCGTGGGGCAGCATACCGATTATGACAAGCTCGTTCTCGAAGTTTGGACCGATGGCTCGGTGCTTCCCGAAGATGCTGTCGCCTTTGCTGCTAAGATCCTCAAGGAACAAGTCTCTGTCTTCATCAATTTCGATGAGGAAAATCTTCCTGTTCCACAGGAAGTCGTGGTTGAGGAGTTCAACGCCAACGAGTCTCTCGACAGACCTGTCGGTGAACTCGAACTTTCTGTCCGTTCTGCCAATTGTCTGCAGAATGCCAATATTCGTTATATCGGCGAACTGGTTCAGAAAACTGAGGCCGATATGCTTAAGACGAAGAATTTCGGTCGTAAGAGCCTTCGCGAAATTAAGGATATCCTCCAGCGTATGGGCCTTACCCTCGGTATGTCCGTCGATAATTGGGAACCCCCTGTATAACTTTAGCTAACCTCTTTTTAGGATTGATACCATGAGACATCGTAAATCCGGCCGGCATTTCAGCCGACCTGCCGCTCATCGTAATGCCATGCTCGATACCATGGCTACGCAGTTGCTCGACCATGAGGCCATTCAGACCACCGAGGCCAAGGCCAAGGAATTGCGCTCTGTGGTAGACAAGCTCATTACTCTCGCCAAACGCGGTGGCATTCATGCGCGTCGTATCGCTGCGGCCCGTTTGAATCAGAAAGTTGTCAATCGCGCCCTTCAGGGTGAAGAAGCCAAGGCTGAGTCCAAAGAGAATAACGCGGTCTTGCGCAAACTCTTTGACGATATCGCCGTTCGCAATGCCAATCGTCCCGGTGGCTACACCCGCATCATCAAACTTGGGAATCGCCACGGCGATAATGCCCCCATGGTTCGCATTGAACTCGTCGAAAAGGCTGTTCCTGCCGAAATTAAACCGGCAATTCAGGTGACGACTGCCGACTAGTCCGTTTTTTTGATTTTTTTTGCTGCATCCGAGTGCCTTGGCACTTTGATGCAGTTTTTTTATTTTAGGCTCAGTCTTGTCCATGACCTCTTCCCCCGGCCCTCTCTCTATAAATGGAAAGGCGCAGGGAAGATTTTTCCTTCTCCATAAATGGTTAGGGGAAGGACAAATTTTTCTTCTGGAACAAGGGGAAATTAATCGACGATACCTAAAAAATTCCCCTCCCACGAGACGCCGCGCC
>SAMEA3663025__coassemble_675_pt1 | contig 20189 bp, 12 predicted proteins | sample SAMEA3663025__metabat2_low_PE_002 | metagenome-assembled genome bin SAMEA3663025 (sample SAMEA3663025) | pig gut metagenome | biome: pig gut; feature: pig-associated habitat; material: faeces | place: France | collected 2012 | reverse complement strand
CACACAGGCTTTTCTCACCACAACCTCCCGAAATCACGTTCCCATCGACAGCATCGGGCGCCTTTTTAGAGTCGACGCCGGGAGCATCACCCATGAACCCTGAACCTTCCACATGGGAGCAGGTCGAACGTCTCGTCCGCTTCGCACAGTCCATCGGCTTTTCAAAACTTTCTCGCGCATGGGAATACAAATACCTCTCCCAGCGCCACAACCCCCTCGTGCGCATCGCATTCATTGGCGAGTTTAATCACGGCAAATCCTCGCTCATCAACGGAATCATCGGACAGCGCGTGCTCCCGACGGGCATGACACCCACAACCCAGGTCGACACCATCGTCCGCTTCGGCGCCGAATCCTCCAACGTCACCGCGTGGGACGGTGACCACTGCATCGAAACATGGGAACTCCAAAACTGGAACGCACAGGCCTCAAAACTCACTCGAGAATGCCTCAAAAAACATTTCTTTGACTCCATCCTCATCCAGCTGACACAAAAAGCCCCTTTCACAGATTGCCTCTTTATCGACACGCCGGGACTCAACGAAGCCTCGACCATCCGCGAACACGATCTCTCCGGACACCTGATGGATGCCGATCTCGTCGTCTTCGTTTGCGACGCCAATCAGGCCATGACCCACGTGGAATCCAACCTCCTCCAACGCATCGCCCAGGGCATCCCGGAATCCAAACGGATACTCGTCGTCAACAAGTGCGACGCCCTCGAAGACAATGACCTCCTGGAGGTCTGCCATCACGTCGAATCTTCCACCGCCAAAATACTCGGTGACCGTCGCTTCTATATGGTTTCCGCAAGAACACCAAACCACGGCGACTGGAACGCATGGCTCCAACGCCTCAGACACGAAGTGACACGCCAATACAGCCATGACGATCCGGAACGCGCCGCCAAAGCCGCACGCGTCATCACCCCAATCCTCCAGGGACTTTTGCCCATCTGCCGACACGCCTCCCTCCTCCCACGCGATCGCCTCCTGCGCATCGCCCAGACCTGGAAAAATGCCCCCCCAGTCCCAAAACGCGAACTCTCCCGCATCCTTTCTTCCGCTTCCGATCAAATCGAAAACCTCAAAACTCAAATTCTTCACGACCGGACGCGTTTTGAACAGGCGTTCCTCAACGCAATTCCAAGGGAACTCGACAAAGCCACGCTCGAAGATATCGAAAACTATTTGGAACCATTTATCGATGAACAATTCCGAATTTTTTTCAACAAAATCAAGGAACAACTGATATCTGATTTAAATCAACTCTACACCACGCTCCTCATGCGACTGACACAGGACAACCTCCTGTTCGGCGAAAATGACGACACTCCCGAAATGAATGCCACCGAAGGCGCCCTCGAGTCGATCGACAGCCTCATCCAGTCAATGCCCCCCACAGGCGCCTTTGACGAAACCGCCCTGTTCTCCGGACGATTCCTCGCCAAAACCCTCCCCCTCACCCGTATCGAGAAACCGCGCCGCGCAGCTCTGCGCCGTATGGCCGAAAATGCCATCCAACGACGTTCCGCCGCGTTTCAAATTGCATTCGACGCAGATCTCAGGCGGTTTGGAAACTCTCTTTCCGGATGGATCAACGAATCCGGTGCCACCCTCCGCCAGCTTGTCGCAGAAATGGCCGAACACTGGAGCACGCACGGGATCCCATGCTCTTTTGAATATTAGAATTCGTTTATTCTTTTTCTTTTTTTTGGGGAGGGGGAAGTCTCCCCCTGAGCGGCTATCTCGGCAATGGGGCCCGCCCCCTTGCCTTCAATACGCCGCTACCCCCTCCGCGCCACTTCTTCTGCGGTTTTCCTCACCATGTCGTTCTTTCAACGCATGACTTTCATCTGAAATAAGGATTTCTATATGCCAAAAAAAACATATCTATACAAAACATTACTTCCGGCACTTCTCGTCTTATCTGCAGGATATACGGGATGTGACACCGACGACATGTGCCATGAAAATGCCGATTGCGAAACCATGTGCCGGACATACGACAGCAACCATCTGTATTATGCCTGCAAAGATGCGCGATGCGTCTGTCTGTCCAAAGAAGCGCTCGCCTGCACCGGCACAAAGGGGGAAACGACATGCACGGATCTCTGCGCGACATTTGCCCCGGAATCCGACGCATCATGCGAAAACAACCTGTGTGTATGTTCGCAGCCTTCCGCCGAGCCCTAACGTGGTTCGACCGAACATCCGTCACGGGCGAATATAAAAAAGGCGAGGCGTATCGAACCAAAGGGAGATAGCCTCGCCGGGGCGGGCGTATCAAGGCCGAAGGCCGAAGATAGCCGCCCGTCCAAAGAAAAAAGAAACGCTATTCGAGAATACAACGATTTGGATTATTTCTTTGTACTGACCGTAATCTGCGGGAAGGGAATTTCGATCTTGGCACCATCGAGATTCTTTTTAATGCTCGAAACAATGCGCTCGCGAACGGTAAAGTATTGCGAGGTTTCACACCAGACTCGAACAACCCATTCGACCGAGGAATCCTTGAGATCGGAGAGCACCACGGCATTGGGCTCGTCCTCAAGGCGTCCTTCAACCTTGGACGCATTTTCCAGCGTGCGGCGCGTTTCGTCGAGATCGGCCTCGTAGGCGACGCCCACGGTCACATCGACACGGCGTTTGTCATAGGCGGATACATTTTCGATGGTCGAACCATATATTTTTGAATTGGGGATGATGATGCGACGATTGTCGGGCGTAATGAGTTCGGACTGGAAGAAATCGATGGATTTGACGGCGCCGGTACGGCCATCGACGGTCACGACATCACCAATTTTGAACGGACGAAAAATGATGATCATGATGCCGGCGGCAAAATTGGAGAGGGTGCCCTGAAACGCCAGACCCACAGCGAGACCCGCGGCACCGAGAATGGCGGCAACGGAGGTCGTCTCAATCCCAAAAATATTAAGGCAGGCAAGCACAATGATGACGAGCAAAAGCCAGAATACACCGCGCCCGATAAACTGGCTGATCGTCGTATCAAACTTTACACCCAACACCCCGGTCGCTTTAGCGGACAATGCTTTGGCGATTTTGTACCCCACGATGGCGAGGACAAACACGCCAATAAGTTTGAGTCCAAAAGAAATGGCATAGTCGAGCAGTTTTGAAATATCCAAACTATCCATAAAAAGAAAACCTCCACAAAAAGTAAATGAACGACGTTCCCAAAATGAACGCCCAGTCAGAAACTATCCAAATTAAACCTCCTCAAACAGACGACTCACACCTTCATGGAGGTTTAACACACACCCTCTCCGTGCCGTATCTACACGATGTCACGGAAATATCTCAACCCCAAAATAGCGTTAAAAAACAAAGACAATCTGTCTTTTTCACAGGGCGCGGGATGTGGTATTGAATGCGAATTGTGCGTTTATGATGGGATAAAGCATGATGGAACTAGAGGATTTTCTCAGAAAATTAAGACACATCGAGTTCAGGACGCGCATAAAGACGCAGGAAGCGCTTGTCGGGACGTACCATTCCACATTTAAGGGGCGCGGAATGACGTTCAGCGAATGCAAGCCTTACGTGGAAGGCGACGACGTGCGCTATATCGACTGGAACGCAAGCGCGCGCCAGCACGGCATCTTTGTCAAGCAGTTTGTCGAAGAACGCGAATTGAGCGTCTGTGTCATTCTCGATTTGTCCCCCACCATGCGATTCGGATCGATCGGAGGCAGAAAATCGGACACCGCCATCGAGGCCATGGCCATTCTCGCCATGAGCGCACTCCACAACAACGACAAGGTGGGACTTTTTCTTTTCAACGAAACCGGGATGAAATACGTCCCACAGGTCAAGGGCAAACAAAACATCCCAAGGCTGATCCTCGAAGCCCTCAGGTTCAATCCCGACAAAGGGGAACACACCCTCTCCGGCATTCTTGCCAAAACCGCCATGCTGATGAAACGCAGAAGTCTCGTCTTTGTCATCAGTGATTTTATCGGGAAAGATTATGAACAGCCCCTGCAGCTTTTGAAACATCACCACGAGGTCATTCCGATTGTCGTCTCGGATCCCATGGAAGCCAACATGCCGGACCTCGGGTTTTCCATGATCGAAGATGTGAGTACACAACGGCGATATCTCGTCGACACAGCCGATCCGATTTTCCGTGCATACTACCGGGAACAGTTTCGGCATCGCATGTCCATCCAGAATAACATTTTTAACAGAAACAGACTGACCACAGTATGCATCTCTACCACCGAAGATATCCTTGTCCCCATTGCCCGCGCCTTCAATCGTCATATCAGCCATGTATCATAAATACTTATTTATCCCTGTTCGTCATGGCCTGATTTTTCTCCTTTTTGTGACAGGTCTGGCGAGCCGTGAGTCGTCTGCACAACCGGTGCTTTCGGACGAAACGCAACACCTCGAACCCTGCGGTTTAAAACTCACCACGGATGCGCCGCCACAAAAGTTGCAAATACTGGAAACTTTTCATTTCCGATACCTTGTCTCCTATGAAAGCCACTGTCAGATTGACGTGGTTCCGCTTGCGCATGACGCATTGTCATGCGAAAAACCCTTCGTCCAGACACACTTCGACTCCGAAACTTCCAGACTCGTCAGCACGGTCGACCTCGCATGTCGATACCAGCGTCCCGGTGTCTTTTATCCCATGCCGGTTCAATGGACAGTAATTCCCCCGGATCCGTCATCTGAAACGCGTATAACCCCGCCACCCGCGCGAATCCTCGTCACAGCCTTTGACCCGGAGTTCGATCCGTCAACACCCATGACGGATTGGCTCAAACTTCATCCCTGGCAGGGCAGTACGGTTCACGTCATCCTGTTCTCCATCCTGGGAATACTGCTTGGGGGGGGGGGACTGTTTCTGCTCATCACAATGGTTGAAAAAAAACGGAAACTACGCCGCGCCTTAAAACATCCTGAAATCATTTCCACGCCGATTGAAACATTCATTGCAGACATCACCGAACTCGTCGATTTCACACCTTCAACCCTTGCCGAACACAAAATATATCACGATCAGCTTTCCAGCGCCCTGCGCAAACTTTTATCGTCACTATTTATGTTTGACGCCATGAGCATGACGACGGCTCAACTGTGCGACAGGTTAAAACAAAATCACGTCCCCGCGGAACATATCGAAGAACTCAAACGGATTCTTGGAAAGTCCGATCGCATAAAATTTGCACTCGAAACACCGAGTCAGACGGTCAACCTCATGATTCTCAGAGACGCAAGCCAGCTGGCAAGCCTCATCCATGATTTTGCACAACCCCCCGCTTCCACATCCCCACAAGATTGTTCCACACCGACTCAGTCCGCCCCCATTCCCCAAGACAGCGACACAATCTCCTCACAAAGCGACACGCCATCCCTCCGGCAGACACAATCTGCCATGGACAATGTTTCACCACACCCCCAAAACGAATCCGAACGACATGTGTCCAATCCCCCCGTTTCCCCCACTCATGAACAAAACAAACCATGATCGATAATATTCTATCTTTTTTACGACAATATTATATCGATTCGTTTGAATATCCATATCTTCTCTTTTTCATTCTGATCATCCCGCTATTCATCCTTCTGATGTGCAAGCGCCCTGACCTCATCTTCAGGCGGCTGGCTCTTCCGGCAACCATGCTTGACATCAAGAATCCGACATTTTCTTCGTACAGATACCCTCTTGGACTCATTCGTTCTCCACGATTCTGGTTCTCCCTGGTGGGCGCCATACTCTTTGCCGGTGGCTTTATCTGCCTTACCATCGCCATCGCCCATCCATACGGCGGCTCCAATTCCACCACAAACAGCGAGGGTATCGATATCTATTTTGCATTGGACATGTCCGCTTCGATGAAAGCATACGACTACTCTCTTGACGAAATGAGGGATCGATACTCAAAAAATATCTACACACAAAACCGATTTGATACCGCTCGCTCGACCATTCTCGATTTCGTCCAGGAGCGATCCGAACGATGTCACGACCGAAGCAAAACGCTGCCCCGTTGCGATCGCGTGGGTATTACGCTCTTTGCCCAATCCGCTTTCATCGCCACTCCGCTGACGACCCATTATGAGATGCTGAGCGAACAACTCAAAAAACGAAAAATTGATGATATCAACGCCTCACAGTCCGCCATCGGAGACGGTATCCTGCGGGCCGTTGCCAGCATGAGGTACTCACCATCCTCCTCCAAAAGCATCATTCTGATCACAGACGGTGACCGAAGAGGAGGACGCATCAGCATCAACCAGGCTGTCGCGGCAGCAAATCAGTATAATATTCACATTTTTCCTATCCTCATCGGAAAATCAAACAGGGCCGTCCTCGCACACACCGATGTCGGCGGAACTGTCAATTTCCACGAAGCCGATTTCCCTGTCAATTTTGAGCTTCTCGAATCCATCGCCAAACAAACGGATGCAAAGGCATGGCGAGCCACAAGCGACCAACAGTTCAAAAAACAACTGGATGAAATTCTCATGACCCTCGAACCAAGCATCGACAAAGACTCCCGCCGTGAAAACCAGATCGATCTTTCTCTCAACTACGTCGCATTGGCCCTCGGATTGGGAATTTTGTCATGCTTCTCCTTTCTTGCACTGTCACGCCAATATCCATAAAGGAAAATGCCATGGACTACATTCAGCAATGGAACAACCCCCAGGCCATTTTTCTGCTCATCCCTCTGGCAGTGACACAGATTGCCTACGCATTGTCGAGACTCTGGCAACGATGCCGTCCACACGTCATCCTGCAAACCCTTGACAGCAACACCCCGCGCCAGCCATACCGACCCGTCATCGTCAGAACCGTTTTGGCAAGCCTCGCGTTCCTCGTGTGCATCACGACCATGCTTCTCCTCCTGCCTGCCACTTTTCTCACTTTTTGCTGCATTCTGCTCAGTTCGCTACTGCTCACCTACGCCCTTGTACATTATACAGATCATCTGATTCACAAATACGGTCTCTACCATCATCACGTGGAAAAGAATCTCAACGACATCACGAAAGTCGCCAATCTAGGGCACATGTCCACCCGCCCAAAAATCCTTTTTGCCTCCTTCGCCCTCCTCATCCTTGCACTCATGCAGCCACAGGGAGAAGAAAAAAACACCCCGCTCCGAAGACTCCCGCTGTTCACGACGATACTCTTTGACCTTTCACAATCCATGAATGCCAATGACCTGCCCCCATCCAGGCTGAACGCGGCCAAAGACGAGCTCTCCTATCTACTGGACGCCAGTCAGGGCAATGAAGTCGGGCTCGTCTTCTTTACGGATCAGGCCGTCGTTCAAACCCCACAAACCCGGGATATCGATACCATTCATCACTTCATCATGCTCGCACAGACTACAGACATCCCCACTCAGGGAACCGATTTGAACGTCGCCCTACAAACGGCCATGAGGACTTTTGACAGCGAAAATGATGATTCCTATACAAATCACAATCATCACGCCAGACGAATTCTCCTCGTCACAGACGGCGAAGACCACAGCGGAAACCTCGACGAAACCTGCACTCTGCTCAAAAATAAAGGCATTCATGTGGATATCATCGCCGTCGGGACTGAAAATGGCGCCGAGATCCCAGACCACAACGGAAATCCATTGCGCTACCAAAACGAAATCGTCATTTCAAAATTGCAAACCTCTACTCTGCAAAAAATCGCTGAACATACCGAGGGTTCCTTTACAAAACTTATGAGTCCAACCCAGGCATCACACCAGATTTTAACCCTCTGGGATGAAATCCGCGTCAACATGGAACCCCTATCCAACAACGCCACCCTGTACAGGGTTCAACTCTATCACTGGTTTCTATATCCTGCCTATCTCCTCGGACTCCTGTTCCTTTTGCATCCAATTCTTATCGAAGTGAACGCCCGCTTCAAGAAGATGTTCCATAAAAAAGGAGCACCTCAGCCATGAATCTCCGATTCCTTTCATTCGCCCTGCTTTTCCTTCCCACACTATCCTCATGCAATGCCATGCTGCCTGCGGAAAAGCAGTTTGAAGAGGCAAAAACATGCATCGAAATGCAGAATTATGACGAGGCTCTTGACATCCTCGAACACGCCTCGGACAAAACGCTTCACGATAAAACCATCCTTGCCTACAACAAAGCCGTCGTTCACATCCTCAACGGATCCTGCGATACCGCCATCCGTGAACTCAACGCCATGATTCATGCGGAATCCATCCTCGGACTCTCCCAGTATGCACAGAATAACACCTCTGATGACGAATCTTCCGTCCTCGCTCAGTTCTACTTGGCCATGACCATCGCCACGCTGTGCCCAACACTCCCCTCTTCAATTCCTACCGAAGAGAATGACAAAAAAGCACTCGAATACCTGGCCCACGCCTCATCCCACGGAGGCAATTACAGAAATCTGATCGGACAGATCTATCAAAATAGAGTGCCTGACTGCAAATCCTTCATCCCAATCACACAGCCTGACGCCTCGTCACCCCAAAACGCATATCCTCTCCAAAACCTACAAACCCGTTTTTTTTCATTCATCCTGTGTCCCCGTGAGGGAAATTGGTTCGCTTTCCAAGCCAGAAAACATGAAATATTTCATCTCGCCTTCACTATCCATGCCCTGCAACGACAATTCTGGCTCGACGATTCCTCACGACTGCCTTTCATCAAAATGCATGTCGATATTTATCAAAGCGACTCCAACCCATCCACACTGCCTTCCCCCATCGCTTCATTTACACAACCTTTACCAAAAACACCTCCCAAGGACGAAGACTTTCTCCAGCTAAACCTTCATTTCGGTTCTATAGAAATCCCAGAAAATGGCCGCTATCTCGCCCATTTCTACACAGAAGATAATGGCGAGGCTTTCGTAATTCCAAAAATCACAAAAATTATCAATTGCGAATATATTGACGATATACATACTTATGACGATCAGTTAAAACAACAAAAAGTCGTTCTCAAAAATAATACATACCTTACCAATTTGGTTTTCTGCCCAAACAGACCTGATATCTACGAATTTTCCCTCACACCTGGACAGTCCGCACTGATCGCCATCTCTTCTGACTCATCTTCCCTGTATCAACAAGACGCTTTATATGTCGAACTTGAAAATTCTAAACGACAGAAAATTCCCATTAAACTCAATAATATTCAACCAGACACACAGGCTTCCCTGTTCATAGCCCCATCAATCGATGATTACAGACACGGCATCTTTATCTATTTAAAAAATACTCAGAACATAAACTCTACCTATCTCCTCTCTCTCTCATCCAACCTGAACTCAGACGAAACGAATTATACACTGGCATACGCCACCTCTCACGATTGCTCCAAAACAGACGACGTCACACAAAATATCGACTTCTATAACGATACCGAACCGGTATTTGTCCCTCCAGAATGGATTTGCCCTAACCAGAACTTCTATTATACCATAACCCAACCCTCCGGCGATGGAATGACAAATGCCAAATTCATTACCCAGATTCTCTCCCAGTCCCCCATCGCACCTGAAAATGTCTCCCTGAACACCATGCTGATTTATCCCAATGACAACCAAAAATACCTCAGCGAATCGGCCATCGTCCTCCCGCAAACTTCATGGATTGCACCCCATGCCATAAACGCATACATACTACAAAAACCTATCCTCCATAACGCTCAAATACAACTCAACTCCACCACTCATGGTTTCGTCCTCTCAACCGCCATTCCTTCTCAAGAAAAATCCTCCAATACACAAAATAAACAGGATAAAAAAGACAGCAAAAATGATGATGATGGACAGAACAAATCTAAAAATGAAAATAAACCCTCTCAGGATCCACAAAAACCATCCAATACCCCCGCTACGCCTCAAGGCGACGGAAACGATACCAATGGCAATGAATCCACCCCTTCCACAACCGAAAACGGAAACGCAAACCTCTTTGATCCCCAAAAAACCGAACGAGACCATATCGACGCTCTGCTGGATGCCATCGAACAGGGCGACTTCTACGTCCCTATCCCAGGTTCCATCCCACTGTCCATCCCCGATAAAAATTGGTAATCCACGCTAATCTTCCGCCATGATTTCACACCTCCTTCACCCTCTTCGCATGTCTTCAAAAAACACCCTGTGCCTCTCCTGGATGCTCTGCGCTTGCGCCATGTTAAGTACACCTGCCGCACTCGCACAGGAAATCACCACATCCGTCGCAAAACCACCCGATGACATGTTTGTCGATGTTCACATCCCCGAATACCAGATCTATCTCGGAGAAACCATCCCAATCGAATACGATGTCTATGTCGCATCAAACCGTGGACAGCTTTTTTACAATGCACAAGAACCGGACTTCTCAGGATGGTACACCCTCGAAGGCACCGCACCACAAGCCTCTCACGTCTATATCTCCGGTAAATCATACCTCAAAGAACCTTTCGCCGTCTTCCTCATTACCCCCACAAAAATCGGACAAATCCCCCTGCCTCCCCTCAATGTCGAACTCCCCTATTCACCAAATTCATGGATTACACACGATCCACATATCGTCGAAGTCATTCCACCACCAACCCCGGCTCCAAAGAACTTTGCACCGGCAAATATCGGCGTTTTTTCCATTCATGCCTCACTCCTCCGGGAAAATATTCGCGTCGGACATGCCGCCATTATACAAATTACACTCGAAGCCAACGCCCCTATCGCCGGAGTTCAACTGGCCCCATACGACCTCGGGCCGTATGACGATATGTTTAAAATTTATCCTTTTACCAAAGATGCCTTAAAAGAAAATATCGTCAATAATACCATACATGCCTCTCGACAATTCAGACTCCGACTCGTGCCTTTACAACCCGGCTCCTACACGCTACCCCCAGTCAAAATCGTCACCTTTAACCCAAAAATTCACCAATACCAAACCATACAGTCTCAGCCACTGCAGCTTCAGGTTGAACCCTCAAACACTCCAGCAGATATAAACATCCAAACGGTCAATACAAAACTCTTTCAAAACGACGATATCATTCCCATCATCCCAAAACGCAACTTTATCACCTACCCATCATGGATCCTGCTCGTCCTCTTTTCCATCCCACCACTCGCCCTCGCCCTCTTTATCCTGCTCTATGAACTCAAAAAAAGAAAATATGCTCAACATCGTCTCCTCTCCATGATGAATACCTTCGAACAACTCTCAAAAAATGCTCAAAACACCGACGATGCCTTCATTCAACTTCAATCTATCCGGCAAATTCTATACTCTTGTTTTGAACTGCAGATCGGCGTCTCCGAATCGCTACTTCAAAAACAACTCTCCTCTTTGTTCTCAAAACAGGAATGTGACATCCTCTTTCCTCTATCACAAAAATTGAGAATCCAAGCCGCCAGTTCCCACAAGCCCATTTCAAAAAACGAACTGAACTCCATCTTAAATATCTTAAAAAAACATGTCAAAAATTCTAATCAAGGCTCAAAATGAAACCCATTTTCGTAAAATTATGCGCCTTACTCTTCTGCATCCTGTCGCCCATCCACGCACTTGCAAACCCATCCCTGGATGCACTCGAAAATATGGCCAAATCATATCTCGATGACGATAAACCCGAACTCGCCCTCAATATCTACCAACAATATCAATCCCTTCTCGAAACACAAAACTACAACCCTCTCAATCCTCAACTCCTCTTCAATCAGGCCATCGCCGCATACCGCGCAGGACATACCGGACTCGCCATCGCATACCTCAAACAACTCAACATCATTCAAGAATCCTCCGTCGTCTCTGACGCCATCAATAAACTTCGACTCACCATCGAACACAAAGTCTATCAAAATGCCCCTGACACCGCTTTCATTCGAGGATATTCCAAAGATTATAATCTATGGGCTCACGCTCACCGCATGACAAAACCACAACTCCATGGACTTATGCTCGCTCTATGGACGGCCATATTCCTACTTACAGGCTTCTCTCTCGCCAAACGACATATCTCAAAAAATAAACTCAATCTCATCCTCCTCGTCTTCCTCTCCCTGATTTGCATCCTGTTCTGCATCATTGCCTGTTACGCCTATCAACGTATACAGTCAGAACACATGACTTTCGCCGTACTCATCAACAATCATACACTCAGATCCTCTGACGATCCCAATGCCCCACCCATTCATGACAATGCTTTCGTCGAAGGCCTCACACTTCGCATCCTCGACTCAAAAAATGGATGGTCACAAATCCGACGGGCTGACGGAAAAATCGCATGGTGCCCTTCTCAGGATTTATATATTCTCAAAGCTAAAGATTGACGCCTTTCCACGGGCGGCGGCTATCTCGGGCTCCGCCCTCCATACGCCGACCGCGCCGCGCTATTGCCCTGAAAGGCAATACGCGCGGCTTCTTTTTTTTCGTACTGATACGCAAAAATGAAGGGCAGGCGTTTTATCGCCTGCCCTTCACTCATTGCTTCATGCACAAATCTCTCTGTACATAAAACCTATCTGGCAAACACCTGGATATCGTCTACTCGCGAAAGTTTTGAAATGCCTTCATCCGCATCAAAGGAAATGACAAACTTGTTTCCAAACGATGTGCCTTCGGTCGCTTCCGCCACCACCGTCTGCCAGATGGACTCTTCGGTCGTCAGCGATTCTTCGCCATAATGCAAGACACGACCCGCACCAAAGACCTTGAACACCACCTTCGTGATCTCAATCCCATCAGGACCGGCAATCGTGACCTCACCATCCGTCAGACCAATCGCACCAAGCTCCGAATCCGATCCCGTCACGAGTTTGACCCCATTGGCCGTCGACTTGACTGTATAATCATGTGTTTTTTCTTCATCAAGCCCACCGGCAATGCCAGTACTCAAGGCGGAGGTGAATTCCTTGGTTGCGGTATAATCGCGAAAATCCCAAGACGCCACGAGTTTCGCCGTCGGCGGAACCACTTCTCCCCCTTCCGTACACGACGTGACTTCAGAGTTCATCAAACATCCAGGCGAAGAACAGTTTCCTGTACAAGCTTCAATGGCGGCTCCCGTACAATCATACTTTTTACTCACTTCCGAATAAGTACATTTTTCATCAACCATTTCTTGCGAGAACGATCCATCTACACACACAATGATCGAATCATTAGGCTTCTTAGGATCGCTGCAGGCTCCGGCACAGTTGTCCGTGATGCACTCCGCATTCGTGATGCCTTTACCACCATTGATGATTTCCGGACTTTCATTGCACGAGGCATCAGGACCGTTCGCACACGCCTCATTCGCCGCCTTGATGATCTCCGCTCCCGTCGCCTTGGCATAATCAGTATTGAACTCGCCATCCTTGCACACGACAATGGCCGTACCTTTACATTTATCTTCGGCACATTTGTGCGTCAGAGGACGCGAGCTGAAGTTGTCGTAAGGAACGCCCAGACACGACGAATTCGTGTAATCGAGATCCTTGTTGTTGACCGTCGTCGCCATTGCCTGACGGCATACACTGCGCTCGGCCATGAACTCATCGATAGTCTTGGAGCCATACGTCAGCTCCGGATAATTCGTGCCACTGGCCACGCCAGACCACAAACCGTCTATCGATTTCGTCACCCCTCGCATCGAACCACTGCCCGTCCAAATGCCGTTTTTGAGGTTCTCAATGCGACAGCCATTCTCATACTTCACACACGTGTCGCCCCTGTCGGTATCGACCGAACCACTCAACGACAGCCCAAGACTGACGTATTGGGAATCGGCAATCGAAAAGACCTTGTCACTAAACGGTTCAAGGGCTTTCGCACACAAAGTATCCAGAATCTCAGCACCAATACTCCCCACAAAGGGAATGTTGATCCCACTGCCAAAGAACGAACTGCATTTGATGAGATTCGAGAATTGAACCTGACCATTCTCGTCCACCGCCCCTTCGGGAAGCATCTTGGAAATCATGCCGTAAATCAGCATGCCGTACGAGAAATTGAGCCCGAGGTTGGGGATCGTAATCGACATCAAATCCTGTTCGCCATTGGAAAATCTGCCGGAAATCACCTGAATATCGGTGCCTTTACTTCCAAGATCAAGCGTAACATTCGCCACCGGAATGGTCACACTGTTAAAATTCACCATCCCGTTGAGAATTCCCGTATTTCCAGCAGCATCAAAAGTCACATTGCCTTTGAACCGCACAAACTGGATCGAATCGACAAAACCACACACCATGTCTTCCAATGCCTGCGTGTTCAACGCACGATTGATCAGATTCTTCAAAAGAGGCTTGACCAGAGCAATCACCGTGGGGGCTAATTTATTATGCTGTCTAGAACAATTCGCTTCTGTCGCATCTGATTTCTGCGTCCAATAAAACAGCTTGCCGCAAAAACAATCACAACCTTTGTAGTCAGCGATGCTGCTTGCAATCACATTCTTGCATCCACTTTCTTCTTTACATTCACAAGGTCCAGTTACATTATTCCATTCCACAGAACATGCATTCTTAAGGTCTGTATAAACAGATCCATTTTTATCAGTACATTTAAACATCCTCATACAATTTTGTATGGCTTCTGTATTTGTTTTATCTACTTCACTTTCTTTATCAAACACCAAATTTTTCGTCAATTCCTCGATAATTTTTCCTCCGGGATCCTCCTGCAAAAACTGCTGATACGTATCAATAATCTTGCGAATGGTACAACCCACGGTTTTGTCTGTACATCCCGGTTCGGGCAACTCGACAAGAGGACCAAGGTCAAACACCGTATCGATCTGATAACTGTTGTTCAAATAGTCGGGAATGACGTCCAGCGGAATTTCCACGTTCAAAATGCTCGTCTTCTTGCAAGGTCCATTTTCTGAACTCTTCAAAAGACAATCGGGGCCCTCTGCATCGACAGACTCTTCATTGTAGCACGTATCCGCATAATCCGTCGGATGGTTCTTTTCACATTGTTTGCAGGCTTTGGTCGCCTCTGTACACGCCGTGTAAGTAGAATTACCCTCCTCATCAAAATATCCGGGCGTCGGCATGTATAAACCACTCATACACCCATACTTTTTGGGACGCGATCCGTCATACTGAATGGCATACACAATGTACGGACCATCATCGATCACATCCACGGGAATTTCCGTCACACCACACATCGCGGATTTGACCGAAGCATTCGATTCCTTCTCCCAAGACGACGGAGAGGCCGCTTCTTCACATGCACTCTGTATCTCCGACTTACTCTGGAGAACAAAACTGCTGTCACAACGCGCATTGTCCATACCGGACATCACATAATACACAACGGTGCCATCTTCATTCGTCGTCGAAAGATTCATCTTGTAACTGTCGGCGATCACCGTTTCAACTTGTGATTTGTCAATGACATTCACCATGATCGACTCGGGAACCATATTTCCCATTTCATGGAGATTCGGATGCATGACGTTCACTTTGTACGTCGTCACCTGATCGCCCGCATAAAACATCGTCGTCCCAACACCCGTCGATTTGGTTCGAGATTTTTCGGCGAGGAGTTTGCCGTTGGCTTCGGCGTTTTTGTTCACCGTCCAATAGAGATAGTCGCGCACGGGAATGATTTCTTCTCCGTTGCGCCACATCAACGACGCCTTCAACGTCACCGTCGCACCCTGGACAAGCGTCAAAGGAGACCTCTCGTCAAACGAAAGCCACAAACAGTTGTATTGACTCAGATCTTCAGCATACTCATCGTAGGGAATCTTAAGCGTTACGCCATCTTCTTTAAACTCCACATACTTGGCACTTTGGCAACGACGCTGCGGCAACTCCTTATTGGTCGTGATCCCGTTGACCACATCCGCTGCCGTACAATATTTGTAGGTGTTCTCACTCGAGTAATCCGCGAGGTTTGAACAGTTAGGGGTTTGCCCTTCTATACACGAAGAACATTTGTCAGAACAGCAATAATCATCGCCGTCCTTGCTCTCCCCTTCGGGAAGTTCGGGATCTTCCGAGGGATCCACACCCTCGACCACACCGCCCGTCTTAGTCACCGTAATTTTGTAGATCGACGGTTTGAGTTTGCTTCCTTCTTTGACGTTCGGATGGAAAATGCTCACATAATAAACAGATCCATATCCCGTTCCCGTAAAGAAATCGGCACTGGCCACGCCATTTTCGTCCGTCACATTCACGCTCGACATCAACGTCGCGTTGTTATAGCTCGACGACCCTCGCGTGACTTTCCAGTACGTCTTGGTATTGGCCGCATAGCTCATTTTGGTCGTAGAACCATTTTGACAAATCACCGCCACTTTCGGCGTCAACGTCTTGACGATGGGCGAAGTCAACTCGCGTTCGTTCGACATAGCCCGAAGCGCTTCCAAAGATTCGGTGACCTGAACCTCGCCTTTGGTGTTGGAAACCCATTCGGGATCGATCACCATGGCGCATTCGCCAAGACCTTCGTCATACGTTCCAATATCGGCAGGCGGTTCTTCGGCTTCTTTCCGATCCCCCTCATCGCCCTTTCCACCAGGAAGCGAAAGCGACTGCGTCGTCGAAATCGGCACAAGGACGGTCGCGGCATTTTCTGACGAGACATTCAAATAATACAAAGCATCATAAGCCGTCCCGGACCAGAAGTTGACCTCCACCTTGCCGGCAGCGCCTGTCGTATATTCGGCTTCTTCCGGACCTTCTTTTGAATCAAACATGGCGTCGTTGGACGCATAAGAACCACGAATGATCTTGGCCCTCAATGTTTGCCCAAAAACGCCAGAACCATCTTTAGTGCCGCGCTTGCGCAAATAGAAATTGAACACCTCGTCGATCGGCGTACTCATTTTCTTTTGTGCATAGAAACCGGCGTTTTCTTTTGACCAGACAATTTCAAACGTTTTGGGCTCCTTGCACGACTCGTCATCCGAAAATTTACAAGGATCCGGCGCTACGTCGGGTTTGCCGTCGCCGTCTGTATCAATGCCCTCATAAATCAGACCGTCGTCGCCATACGATATCGACAGACGCACGTCGTCCATGCACGAACATTTCTGATCTGTACATTGATAAAAACCACCATCCAACACCCAGAGACATTTGTCTTTTTCAAAACACGTATAGGTACCGCTGCACCCCTCACCTGGACAGCTGGCCTTGTCTTCTTCGGGAACTTTACAATCCCCATTGACGTCGGCTTTGATGGGTTCTTCGGTTCCATCTTCATTGACATGAATGACAGACCACGTACCATCCGGATTTTGCTCGACCTTGCAGCTGAACGAATCACTGCAAGCATCGGCGCTAGAAATATCACCACACACCTCAGTGATGACTTTGTACAAATCCGACCCTTCGGTCACGATTTTGGACAACAGCTCGCACGCTTCGCCCCCTTTGATGACGGCGGCACCGTCTTCATAATCGACGGTAATCCCGGGAATCACGGCATCGGGCTCGCCGTCGCCATCCAGGTCTCCACCGGGACCGTTGCCCAGCGAACCAAGCGTGTCGGGCATGTACGTCGTGTCGATCTGGTACGACACGGGCGGCTGCGCCGTGACGTGGAAAAAATTCACATAATAGCGGGCACCATAGCCCTCACCGGCATAGAAATCGACCCAGAACACGCCGTCACTGCCAGTCTTGCCGCACCCGGATGTCGTCGTACGATCAACCCCAGCACTCGTCGAGCGAATCACATACCCGTCATTGACATCGGATTTGCCCACAAGCGTCCAGCACACATCCTCCTCGACCAAAAGATCGGAGTCTTTTTTCAACCGAACTCGATACCGTTTGGTCGCCGTGGAATAGATCACCTGTTCCAGTTCATCCAACGCCTCCATTTCGGCACCGTCCGTACCCTTCTTTCCTTCCAAATCGGAAGGCGGCGTCAAATCGTTGGACGTTGATCCATCTCCCTGATGAAGATCGGACTTGCGGGGAATCTTCCTCACCGAAATATCCGTCACCGCCGGGCTTTCCGCATCCGCATGCCACACGTTGACATAATACATCGGGGTGGTGTCGTTGTAATACGACCCCGTATGCACGCGGAACGTCACCTGGCCAGACGCATCCGTCTTGGCCACAATCTCGGTATCAGAAGGAGGGTATTTCGTCTTGTCGGCCAAAACACCGGAATCAATCGACAACGCGCCGTTCGTGCCTTCCGGACGTTCAAGACGTATCACCACCCGTGCGCCCGGAGCAGGCGTCGCTGGCGCATCCTCCGACTCGTTGGGCTTCACGCCTTTGGCGGTCACCGTAATCTCTATGATCTCATTGACAAATCCCTCATACGAAGACGGCTCCGACGTCAGTTCCATCGACCGGTAAAGACCAGGTTCCCCAAGCACCGACGAAGAAGGACGCTTCATCGGATTTTCAGCCAACCCCGACGACTCAATCCCACCCGCATACGCATCGTTCACATCATTCGACGCATAAGGCGTTCCATTGACGACCACTTCACCCGTATGACGCGTGACCTCGCCAATGTCACCGTTCTCACACCCAAACAGCACCACTCCGGAGACCAGTGCCCCATGGGCCAACCTTCTCAGTTTCATTTCAATTTCCTCCTTAACTTCCATGGCAATGTCAAACAGTCATCGCCGCTCATCGTCAGTCATGACAGAACACACAATAAAATGTGTCAGTATAAGGAAGAACTCGTTTTTTGGCAATCCACCTTTAGATCGCCAAATGCAACAAAATGTAATGTTTCAATGCTCGAAATGCGATCTCAATCCGTCAAAAAACTAAAATCCCGCCGGATCTTCTATCCGATACAAACGCTTCATCACCTCGTTAAAATAATCAGGCAAATAATACGACCATACTTTAATCGCACACTCCTTGAGCTCCGCACTCGGAAACGACGCAAAGGCAAAAATATACTGCACCAAATACTCAATGTTCCGCGCCAAATGCCCCGTATATTCCTCCTTCGCCCTCTGGTTGGAAATCCGCGTCTCGTGCATCGACGCACCAATCTCAGATTCCAACAAATCCCCAAATGACGAATATATTATCTCCAGATAAACCTCATCCTCACCGGAATATACAAAATTCTTAAACGCTTTCTGGATATCCCCCTTCCACAATCCACGCGCGCGCATGGCGCGCACCAACTTCTCATCCACAGGCTCACGAACCAGCTGGCTCTTGTCAGGACGCGCCCGGAGAATGAGATTCGTCGCATTATAGTTCGACTTGTGATGCGGCTCTATCTCATAAATGTCGCATCGCGTCCGCGTTTCGATAAAATCATACAGACGCCCCTCGTCCTCTGGTTCCAATATCACCTTAAGCCCTGCCACGTCATGAATCGGCGGCGCCGAAATCTTCGGAAAATGATTGCCATCCCTCAGGCTTTCTACAATCCAGCGCTCCGCTCGCTCAAACTCATGAATCATCTCGGTTTCACTCGTCAGAAGCTTGCTGCGCTCCACCCCATACTCCCGCGCGCGCATGTCCGCATAGTCCTCCGCACGCTTCTTTATCGCACCAAAAATCATGTCCACAATCCGACGCGCCGCTTTCTCCGCCAATCGCCGCGCCCGCTTGATGCGCTGCGACCCCACCAGACGATGCGACTCACCCTTGCCGGAAAAATACAACTTCGCATGAATCGGTGTCTCTATATAATATAATTCGCGATGCGCCAGATAATGACGTACCAACTCATCTATCCGTTCGTCGTGATAATGCGGATAACCCACCAGCGCATCCTTCAGTTCCGCCTTCGTCCGTATTCCAACCTCTGTCGTCGATGAACCCGAAAGTTCACTAAAAAGCTGCCGCGCCCACAAATCGAGATAACGACTCACGTAAATATTGTTAAAATGTATAAGTTTAGTCACTCGTTCAGGATCTTCCGGTTCCACCCGGTTATGAAGCCAGCGCCAGAACAAATCCTCCAACTCTTCCCGATGAAGATACCCGCCTATCGTTATCATGAATTTCTATCCACCATAAAAAAAGCCCCCATGCGCGACGCGCGGACTTATACCCCATTTTTACATCCATTGTATCTTTTTTTGTGGCTCGGCTTTCCGCCTGCGGCGGATACGCCTCGCCCGCGTCGCTATGGGCTCGACTTGCGTCACCCCATACGCGACGCGATTTCCTCTGACCTCACACACGACGCTCCCTCCCCATCACACACAAGAACACTCACCCACCCAAACCCCGACCTCACCCCCGGCCCCTCT
>SAMEA3663025__coassemble_674_pt1 | contig 20192 bp, 16 predicted proteins | sample SAMEA3663025__metabat2_low_PE_002 | metagenome-assembled genome bin SAMEA3663025 (sample SAMEA3663025) | pig gut metagenome | biome: pig gut; feature: pig-associated habitat; material: faeces | place: France | collected 2012 | reverse complement strand
CGAAAGCGCGACAATGATAACGCGAAGTTTTACGCGCATGCCGCCTGCGGCAAAGCGGCGCCCTCCACACGCGAAAACAAGTTGACACACGCCGGTCTCATCGCCGATAATATTTCGTCCCTTTTGGCATACGCACCGGGAACGGGCGCCATGAGGGTGGCCTTTGTAGCCGTGACAATTCTTTTTTCCCGTTTTTTTTTGGAGTCATTATGGCCCAGGATTTTGAAATGGAGAGCTTTGAGGCGCTGCTTGCCGAGTACGAGCAGGGGCAGCCCTCGGTGGTGCGTGAAGGTGAAATCGTCAGCGGTAAGGTTGTCGATTTTGTGGGCGACTATGTCGTCGTGGATATCGGGTACAAGTCGGAAGGCCAGGTGGCCAAGGACGAGTTTAAAGCCCCGGATGGTTCGTTTAATGTAAAGATCGGCGACACGGTCGATGTTTATGTCGAAGCGACCGAGAATGAGAACGGTCTGTGCGTGTTGAGCAAGAAAGAGGCCGACAAGCTCATGATTTGGGAAGAGATTTCCCAGATAGCGGAACGCGACGAGACGGTCGAGGGGACGATTATGAGCCGCGTCAAGGGCGGTCTTGCGGTCGATATCGGGGTGCGCGCTTTCCTTCCTGGCAGCCAGGTCGAACTCCGTCCGACGCGCAATCTCGACAAGTTCATCGGTCAGAAATACCGTTTCAAGATCATCAAGTTCAACAAGAAGCGCGGGAACATCGTGCTTTCGCGCCGTGCGCTTCTGGAAAAAGAGCGCGCCGTGCTCAAGGAGCAGACGCTCGAGAGACTGCATGAGGGTGCCATTCTCGACGGTATCGTCAAGAACATCACCGAATACGGTGCGTTTGTGGATTTGGGCGGCATCGACGGTCTGCTCCACATCACGGACATGAGCTGGGGCCGTGTCAACCATCCGAACGAGGTTGTCCAGATTGGGGACGAAATCAAGGTCAAGGTTCTGAAGTTCACGCCGGAGAACGAGCGCGTGAGCCTTGGCTACAAACAGCTTGCGCCGGATCCCTGGGCCCATGCCGCCGAACGTTATCCTGCGGGGATCCGCGCCCTCGGTCGAGTGGTGAGCCTCATCGACTACGGTGCCTTTGTCGAGCTTGAGGAAGGCATTGAAGGTCTCATTCACATCAGCGAGATGAGCTGGACGCGCCGCGTCAAACACCCGAGCCGCGTCGTCAACGTGGGCGATGTCATCGACGTCGTCGTGCTGAGCCTCGACACGGAGGCCAAGAAAATCAGCCTCGGCATGAAACAGACCGAGCCGAATCCGTGGGAAATTCTCGAAGAGAAATACCCGGTGGGCACGATCATCAAGGGCAAGATTCGCAACATCACCGATTTCGGTCTCTTCATCGGTGTCGAGGACGGGATCGACGGTCTGGTGCATGTTTCCGACATCAGCTGGACGCAGAAAGTCCGCAACCCGAACGAAATCTACAAGAAGGGCGACGAGGTCGAGGCCGTCGTGCTCAACATCGACGTGGCGAGCGAGCGCTTCAGCCTTGGTATCAAGCAGCTGACGAGCGATCCGTGGGAATCCCTGCCCGACCGCTTCCCGCCCGGGTCCGTGGTGGACTGCAAGATTACGAAGATCACCGAGTTCGGCGCATTTGCCAGCATTGACGAAGGCGTTGAAGGTCTCATTCACATCAGCGAGCTCAGCCGCGATCACGTCGAGGATCCCCTTCAGGTAGTCCAGATCGGCGAGACACACAAGGCCGAGGTCATCAGCGTGGATCCTGCGGAACGCAAGATTGCCCTCTCGATCAAACAGTTCGTCCGCAACAGCGAGAACGGTCGTCTGCGTCAGTACATCGACAACGACGCCTCTTCCACGACGCATCTCGGGGATCTGCTTCAGGACAAACTGAGCGATCTGGAAAACTAGCCTTCGGGCGAGGCTCCTTCTGAGCGTCGTAGTGAACAGATCGGTGTGTCGGCAAATCCGGCAAACCGGACGAAGCCGGGCATCACGCCCGGCTTTTTTGTGCGATTTGAGCGCCGTGGCGCACACACCGGTCTGTCGGCAAATCCGGCAACCGGACGAGGCCGGGCATCACGCCCGGCTTTTTTGTGCGATTTGAGCGTCGTTGTGAACAGATCGGTGTGTCGGCAAATCCGGCAAACCGGACGAGGCCGGGCATCACGCCCGGCTTTTTTGTGCGATCCGGCGAATATGGCCGTTCCGGGATGGGGAAAATCGTTTACACAAATTGATTTTGTCTTATATTTTAGTGTGTTTTTGCCATTTGGACACCATGCGGAGTGTTGCCATGATTTTTGCCAGTGAGAAGTTTGCCAGAGTCAGGATTTCAACCGACGTGCAGGCCATCCGGCCCGAAGACCGGCCGGTGTTGTCCCTGCTCATCCAGGCCTCACATCTGCTCAACCCGATATATCTGAGGCAGGTGTCGTCGCTGAATCCCCAGTACAAGCAGGAGATCGAGGATACGGGGAACCGCCGTCTCATCGAATCGTTCCGGATCATGGCGGGTCCATGGGACCGGCTTGACGGGGACAAACCGTTTTACGGGTCGATTGAGAAGCCGCTTGGAGCGGGATTTTATCCTGCCGACATGACGCGCGAGGAATTTCTGGAGTGGTGCGCGTCTCATCCCGAACAATCGGCTGCGCTGACATCGTTCACGACGATCGTCCGTCGCCACCACGGCGATCTTGTGGCGATACCCTACAGCCATGCCTATGAGCTCGAACTCCAAAAAGCGGCGGACCTGCTCAGGCAGGCCGCCGGTCTGGCACAAAACGCGTCCCTTGCGCGATTTCTTTCATCCCGCGCTGACGCGCTGCTTTCCAACGACTACCTTTGCAGCGACGGCGACTGGATTGCGCTCGACTCGGACATTGAGTGCATTTACGGTCCTTATGAAACATACGAGGACCGCCTGTTTGGGTACAAGGCGGCGTTTGGCGCGTGCATCGGGTATCGCGTGGCACGTGAGACAGCCCGTGTGGCGCACTATTCCAAGATCGCCGATGTCATGCATGAAGCGCTTCCCATCAGTGCGGAAATGAAGGCGACGCGCGTTCCGCAGCCGGATTCGCCGTTTGTCGTCATCGACGTGCTTTCGACCTCGGGCGACGCCCGTTCGGGGATTCAGACCCTTGCGTGCGTCCTTCCCAACGATCCGGCGGTCATCGACAAATACGGGACCAAAAAAGTCATGCTGCGCAATCTCCAGCACGCCAAGTTTGACGAAATCCTGCGTCCCATTGCCTCGCATTTTCTGGACCAGGGTACCTTGGACGATGTGTCCTTTGAGGCATTTTTCAGGCATACGATTCTGCACGAGACCGGGCACAGTCTCGGCCCGAAGGGCACGGCCTCGGGAAACGAAACGATCATTCACGCCCTGGCCGACACGTATGCTCCCATCGAGGAATGCAAGGCCGATTCGACGGCCACGTACCTTTCTTTCTGGCTTTCGGAACGCGGCGAGCTTTCTCCGCAGGACATCAGGGAAACGTGTGCCACACTGCTGGCGGGGATTTTCCGTTCGTTGCGTTTTGGTCTGGAACAGGCCCATGCACGGGCCAACGCCATCCAGCTCAGTTTCTATCTCGAACGCGGTGCCATCGTCCAGTCCGCCACCCATGAGTTTTCTTGCGACTTGGATGCGCTACGTCAGGCCAACCGAGATCTCGTCGCACAGATCTGTGATATCGAATACTCCGGTGATCGCGAAAGGGCGAACGCCTTTTTGTCGCGGTATGCCGTGTTGCCCGATTCCATTCAGAACCGTCTGGCCCGTCTTGAGGGGGAAATTCCCGTCGACATCGTGTGCCACTATGACGCCGAAGCTCCGGGCTTCTTTGACACCCAGTCATGAAACATCCCATTCTTATCTGTCTTTTCTCTGTAGCTGTGTGCGCATCCTGCGCCGACGCTAGCGATGCGGTTGCCGATCACCTCGATACCATGGCCGGTATCGCCGTCGAAAATGGATCGCGATGCGACGATATGGAGACGGCACTCAACCGCTATCTCGATGCCCATGAAGCAGAACTTCGCATGTCCATCCAGCGCATCTCCAACATTCCCGCCGAAAAAGCCAGGCTCATTTTCGAGGCATCCATGCGTCTCAACTACACGACAACGCATTGCTCCGAAACCCATCTTGTCACGTTCAACAAGCGGCTGTCCGACATCATTCTTCCGACCGCCCTTCCCACACCACAATGATAGAATACCCCATTTTATTTGACGCCGTGGTCATTGGCGGCGGACACGCCGGCTGTGAGGCCGCCCATGCGCTTGCGCGCTCCGGATTTCAGACGTTGCTCATGACGCTTGACGTCGACCGCATTGCGCAGATGAGCTGCAACCCATCCATCGGCGGGATTGCCAAAGGCCACATTACCAAAGAAATCGATGCGCTTGGCGGCCTTATGGCGCGAGTGGCTGATGCGTCGGCGATCCAGTACCGAACCCTCAATGCCAGCAAAGGTCCGGCCGTCCGGTCTTCTCGCGTTCAATGTGACACACGCCAGTACCGGCGAGAGATGCTAAAGCGTCTGTCCGAAATCCCGAATCTTTCCCTTGTGCAGGCAAAAGTTGGCGACGTCCTCATCTGTGACGGCCAGGTTTGCGGTGTACTCGCCGAAGACGGTGTCTGTTACCGATGCCGTTGTGCCGTTCTGTGCACGGGCACGTTTTTGCGAGGTCTCTGCCACATCGGGGAATATCAGTTTCATGCCGGACGGGCCGGCGACGCGTCCAGCGACCGCCTGAGCCAGCGACTCCAGGAAATGGGGATTGGCCTCAAACGCCTCAAAACCGGAACCCCCCCGCGCCTGTCACGGAAAAGCCTCGATATGGCGCAATTTGAATGTCAGCCAGGGGATGATCCCGTCACGCCGCTGAGCTTTTATGGCAGCGGGCCGTCCCTGCCGCAGGTTCCTTGTCATATCGCCTATACCACACCTCACACGCACGACATCATTCGCGCCGCACGCAGCCGTTCCCCCCTGTTCAACGGAGCCATTCACGGGACAGGGCCGCGCTATTGCCCAAGCATTGAGGACAAGGTTTTTCGGTTCGCCGATAAAGACCGCCACCAGATCTTCATCGAGCCAATGGGACTCGATACCGATGAAATCTATCCGGCCGGAATTTCATCCTCCCTTCCGTTTGACGTTCAGCTCGAATTTATCCACTCCATTCCTGGATTTGAACACGCGCACGTCATCCGGCCCGCCTACGCCGTCGAATATGACGCCCTGGAATCCGGCCAGATGACCCATGCCATGAACCTGAGGCAGTTGCCGTCGGTTTTTGTCGCCGGACAAATCAACTGCACGAGTGGTTATGAGGAAGCGGCGGCCCAGGGACTCATGGCCGGCATCAATGCCGCGCGGTTTCTCTCGGGACTGGAGCCGTTCGTCCTCAAAAGAAGTGAAGCCTATATCGGCGTGATGATCGACGACCTCGTCATGCGAGGCGCCGACGAGCCATACAGAATGTTTACCAGCCGTGCCGAATTCCGTCTTTCACTGCGCGAGGATAATGCCGACATGAGGCTGTCCGAATACGGACACCAGCTTGGATTGCTGTCCGACGATGATTTTCAGAAATTTTCCACCAAACGCCAGCACATCCAGCAGCTCACGGATCTTCTTCTCCAACTCAAGACCTCAGACCTCACCCCGGACGCTTCCCGCCCCGAACTTCCCTCTTCCGGACGACTCGCCCAGATCCTGAAAATGCCCCAGGTATCCATCGAAGACATGGCCCGGAGGAACCCAATTATCCAGCAATATCCAAGAGACGTACGCTTTTGCGTCGAAACGAACCTCAAGTTTGACGGCTATATCCAGCGCGAAAATTCAAGGATACAGGCATTCGTCGACATGGAAACGCGAACCATCCCCAAGGATTTTGACTACAAGACGGTTCACGGGCTCACGACAGAGATTCTGCAAAAACTTGAAAAATACCGCCCCGCAAACCTGGGCGAAGCCGGAAGGATCCCGGAAATGACGCCGGCAGCCATCAATGCCATCTGGATTGCATTGAAATAGAGAACACCAAAATACATTGCGCCAAACAGGGCGACGTATTAGATTGATAGAATAGTCTGGGCGAAAGCCCTTTTACAAAACGGCCTTCCCTGACACAACGCCGGGGGAGTATTTGGAGATGGCACCATGGCATTTCAGACAGAGTTCCAGTTTACACTTCCAAAGGGTTATGTCGACAAAGACGGCAACCTTCACCGCGAAGGCGTGATGCGTCTGGCTACCGCAAAAGACGAAATCGCCCCCCTCCAGGATTACCGCGTTCAGGCAAACCGCGCCTATCTCGTCATCATTCTGCTCAGTCGCGTCATCGTCAAACTCGGCACGCTGAGAATGATTACGCCAAACATCATCGAGGAACTTTTCAGCTCTGATCTCGCGTATCTCCAGGAATTTTACCGCAAGATCAACGAGGAAGGCAGCGCCTCCATCAAGGTCACATGCCCCGCATGCAAACACGAATTTGAAGTCGATATGGGCACCGGCCTGGGGGGGTACTAAGCTACCCCCTGGATAAGCTGTATCAGGAGGTAGCGTATATCGCTTACCACTTCCATTGGGCGATAGACGACATCCTCAACATGGAACACAAGGAAAGACAGGTCTGGATCCGCGAGATTTCCGAAATCAACAGGGAAATCAACGAAAGCCGCGGCGGATAATCCAACGACGCCTTGCGTTCCACGGTTCATGCGTTTGAGAGGTCAACATGGCAAAAGTCAGGCTACCAGGTGTCTATTTTGAGGACAATCCGCGCGTCGAACGCGGCATCTCCCTCGGTGAAACAGGCGTCCCGGCATTCATTGGCGTCGCAGCGCGCGGGCCGCTCAACGAACCCGTCGTCATCCAGAATGTCCAGCAATTCCTGCGTTTCTTCGGTCAGCCCATCAAGGGAAGCTACCTGTACTCCAGCGTATGGGGCTTCTTCATGAACGGAGGATCGCGCTGCCACGTCATTCGCGTCGCCCATGTCTTCAGAAATGGCTCCACCGAACTCGCCCGAAAAGCTCGCTACGAGCTGCTCGACAAGTCCGGTTATCCCACTCTCGAAGTCCTCGCCTCCAGCGAGGGAAGCTGGGGCAACCAGCTCAGCATCGAGGTCTCATACCCTGATGAGCCTCGCGTTCACAACTTCATCACGCTCGACATCCAGAACGGGTCCAGAATGATGACGCTCCAGTCCACCCGCGGCGTCGAGCGCGGAATGCTCCTCAAACTCTCGGACGGCACACAGAGCCGCTTCGTCACCGTTCAGCGCGTCCGCGGAAACGAAGTCTTCTGGAACGAACCCCTCGACACTGATTTCCGATCCGCCGCCCCCACCTACGTCGATTCCGTCGAATTCGATCTCACCGTCGCCGAAAAAAATTCTAACCGCGTCGAAAAATATTCCGCGCTCTCCCTCGGCAAATGGGCGCCCAGAAACGTCTCCAGAATCATCGCCCAGGAATCCGAACTCATCCGAATCCACATCCTGGCCGGCGCCGATATCGACCAGTACCCCGATAAAACTGACCCCATCCTCCTCAGAGGCGGTAAAGACGGGCTCACCAGCATCACCCCTGACGACGTCATCGGATACAACAACGGCCCCGACGCCCGTTACGGACTGGGCGCCCTCGAATCCAACGAGGAAATCGACCTCGTCTGCATCCCAGATCTGCAATTCCTCCTCGACCACTGCGAGGCCTTCCACAGCCACAGAGACATGATCGGCATCCAGACCGCCGTCCTCACCCACTGCGAGCGGATGGGCGACCGGTTCGCTCTCCTCGACACCCCGCGTGACCTCAAAATCGAACAGGTCTTCGATTACAGAAACAAATTTGAATCCTCATTCGGCGCCCTCTATTACCCATGGCTGACTATCGATAACGGAAAAGGCGAACCCGTCCCCGTCCCACCATGCGGTTTCATGGCCGGCATCTGCGCCAAATATGACCGCGAAGTCGGCGTCTTCCGCGCACCCGCAAACGTCCCCCTTGAGGGCGTCATGGGGCTCTACACCCACATGCACGAAGGACAGCTCGCCGAACTCAACGAAAAAGGCGTCAACTGCCTCCGCGACATCCCCTCTCGAGGCATCCGTCCTTGGGGCGCCCGCGCCCTCACCTCCGCAACCGAATGGCGATACCTCATGGCTCGCCGTGTCTTCAACGCTGTCCGAAGAGCCATCTTCGAAAACACCCAGTGGGTCGTCTTTGAAGTCAACGGAAAAGACCTGCGCGACCGAATCCGCGACATGCTCAACGATTTCCTCGGACAGCTCTGGGCCGCCGGATACTTCCCAGGAAAAGTCCAGGACGACGCCTTCTTCGTCACCTGCGACGAGACCAACAACGAGCCCGGCGACGGCGATCAGGGCCTCCTCTGCATCGATATCGGCATCGCCCTCGGCAAACCCATGGAATACATCGTCATGAGCTTCGAGCACAAACTCGAGGAGCAGGTCGTCGGCATCTAACCCCCCTCATCCATAGTGCTCTGTTCAGTGCTCTGTTCGCCCGGCTTTGGGAGCGCTCTCGCGCCCCATGCGCCGGGCTTTTTCGTGCTATGGGCAAAGCCCATACGCACGAAATAAAACATGCAGGCCGGCTCGCGCCATACGCCGGCCCGGGCCCTTGGGCATTGCCCTGCGTGCCCGACCACACACGAAAGTGTGTCACTTCTGTCACACTTTCGGTCGGCACATACACGCAATCACCGGTACGCATAGAACCAAGACATCCCCACGGGTTCCCAAATACCCCATCAGGGTGGGGACAAAAAATCCCAACTTCAACTCGACACACCCCGGACGGAATGGTAAAAGAAGATGAGAACAAGCATCGACGCGCCATTGCGCGACAGAAAACAATTTTCAAAAATGGTTCTTGTTTTGCTTCAACCGCCCAAAACCTGGTGATCAGGGGCATCAACCCGCCCCGGCGGAATATCGCCATCAAACCGGTGGCTGCACACAATTCTGGAGGATAACATGAGCGTACCTTTTGGTTCTTTTGGATTCAAAGTAAAGCTTACGATCGGTGGTCTCAGCTCAGAAAACCTTGGCCTTTTCCAGGAAGTTTCGGGTCTTTCGGCTTCCATCAATGTCACGGATCTCGTCGAGGGCGGTGTCAACTACACCACGCACAAACTCCTCGGCAACGCCAGCTATGGCAACGTCACCCTCAAGCGTGGGCTTTGCTCGGTGTCCATGTTCAGCTGGATTCAGGATGTCATCAGCAAGCTCGGGGCGAGCAGCATTCAGCGTCAAAACGCATCCATTGAAATCCTCGGCGATGACGGGAAAACGGTCGGCACCTACAAACTCATCAGAGTTGTCCCCGTCAAATGGGACGGCCCCTCCCTCAGCGTCATGCAGGACGGCATCGCCACGGAATCGCTGGAACTCGCGCATGAAGGGCTCTCGTTCGAGGCCGCCCAGAAATAACCTTTCGCGAGGCCTTCCGGGCTATCCGGCATTGGGGATGGTGACATCCTGACCTGGTCAGCTCATAGACTTCCCGGTCACGGGCACAGCAAGTGGAGATGAGCGATGTCAAACGATAGACATCTTGATATAGACAACGGAACAATTGGAAACCTGTTCCGAAGGGCGACCCTGGCGGCGTTGGGACTGGACGCGCTGGACGACGTCACGGAGCAGTCGTTTGAAGTAATCGACCGCGCCGATGCCTTCACCGATCGGATCCTCGGAGGCATTTCCGGCGTCATGCCAAAACGCGACTTCGCCGCATTTGGCACCCAAACCACAGCACTCGCCGACCACATCATGGACGGCATGGCCGGCCTCAACGGCCCTGCCAACGCCACCGATCTCGGCGACTGGCAATACTGGCTCGACGCCGCCCTGCTCATGCTCTTTGATGACGAAGAGGAAGAGGTGGCGCTGACAGCCCAGAAAGCAACTTCCGTCAAAAAAACAAGTCGTGTTCAGAACACGACCCCGGAAGCCGTGCGCGAACGCATCGTCGCACTTAAAAAAAGCGGCCTTACCCCGGCCATGATTCAGGCCATCCCACAGGCCCAAAAAAAATCACTCCTCGCCAAAATTCAGCACGCACAGTCTGAAAAAAAAGAGGTAGCCCCCCACTCAATCGGCGAAGTGTCCTCTGATATCATCGCAAAAACATTGCGTGATGCGCTCGTCAACACCCCAGTTGCCCGCGCAAAGGACAAAACCTTCACCACCCAAATGATCGCACAGGCGCCGCACCAAATCCTCGCATCCCGCATGTTCGACAAGGCCACGTCCCTGTCCCTGCACACCGATGATGCACACACGAGCGAAACCCAGGCCCTCGTTCGACAATGGACTCAGTCTGTCTCCAGACTTGCCGAGACACCTGTCGCCGACATGTCAAACGTCCGGCAAATGTTTTCCTCCCTCGACGCCCTCGAAAAAATCGGCGCCGTCTCCCGTCAACAGGCGGCTTCCCTGCGGCTGGCAGGCCAGGGATACGCCCGACGTGTTCTCTCCGAGGAAATCTCTCATGATGTCGCCAGACTCGCCAAACGCATGAACGAGATGGCTTCCAAAACCATCATGGCCAGCGCCCCGGAACTCCAGACGCAACGCGCCTTCTCCACCCAAACCACGGCCCAACCGTATGCTTCCGCCGGCATCACGGGCTCCGTCCGGCCCGAGACTTCCGTGGAAAGCGCCGATGCCATTCAGCGCGCTTTTGCTTCTATCGGGGCAAAACTCGAAGACTTTAACTCCGCGGTCACCAGACGGATTTCCCAGGAAGGCGAATCCGCAGCCACCCTGCGATGGCAGCGCGCCGCCGACCGGTTCGTCAGATTTCAGGGGATTTCGGATGATGTCGATCGCGTCCTTCTCAAGGATATCGTCGAAAGCGCCGCTGCACTCGGAACTTCCGGAATCATCCCGCAAAACGTTCTCGAACAGGTGGCGCATGCCGCCACAAGACATTCGGTTTCCCACCCCGATGTCATTTCAGCCAGCACGCCCACACAGAACTCGCCCCTTTCGGAGAGTTCCGTTTCCCGTGCGCTTCTCTCTGCTCCCGGATTTCTTAGCCGCATCGCCGCCCACGTCGAATCCTCTGTGGACTCTCTCGTCAATGCCATCGAAAGTTTTTCGGGCAGCGTCGAACCCACAAAGATTCAGGCTTTCGTGTCGGGCATCAAGGCGCTTACGGCACAAGGTAAATCTGCGCTCACTGACGCCATGTCGATGGGACGGGCCTCTGCGGTCATCGCCTCGATCTGCGACCGGCTCGATGAATTTGCACAAACTGCAGCCACCGGCGCCGTTTCGATGGGATATGACGATCTGACCAGCGAACACGGCACATTCATCGCCACCGACAAAAATGCGGAACCCCAAGCCAGTGGATCGGCTCAGACTCGCGAAGCGGTGACATCCATCTCAAAACTTCGATCCACCCTCGAAAGCATTCACGCCAAAGCCATCGCCCAGGCAAAACAGGAAATCGAGTCCAGTGCCGCCCATTCCAAAAATCCCAAGCTGCACGACATCGTTCGTCAGCTCGCCGATGCCCGCACGGCACACGCCCTGGAGCAGGCTCAAAAGGCTATCGAAAATCAACTCACCAGCGCACAGAAGCGCGAGTTGGCTCAGACGGTCGAAGCCGCACGCCGCAGCGAGACACGCTTGGAAAACGTCGTGCGTCAGTCCAGACTTATCGAAAATGCCACGCGCCTTTCCGAACAGTTGCGTCAGACGCTGCGCGAGTCGAACAAGTCCAAACAGGTTATGCTTGACGGCGTGCAACTGCATGACGCTTACCTGCCCGCACTCACTCAGACGCTGTCGAGTTATGCAAAAATTCGCAATGACTACCGCATGACCTCTGGGGGGCAGACGCGAACTTCGGCTTCGGCCATTGGCATGAACGACGATCGTCTCGAGCGCATGCTGACGACGATCCTCCCTGTTACGGCAGAGTCGTCAAAACCCTCCTTTGAACAAATCGCTTCTGCAGATCTGTCGAGCTGGATTCACGAGAACACCACCATTCTGGGCTATGATGAAATCATCCCGGCTTCACGTTCCATGATTCAATACTCGCACAGGGATGCCCGTTATCCGTCACACGACACCGTAAGCGATCTGACCTCCATGCTTGGGGTGACCAAAGCCGTGGAACACCATATCGCGGAAATCGCATCCGGTCGTCCGGGAGGCGTTGAGGCGCTCGCGCAAACGCTGACCAAGCTCGAATCCGCCAACCTGAGCTTCAATCGTTCGGATGTGATCAGCTATAGCGTGGCCGAAGATGGGGATCGCGTTAAAATTGCGCTTGATGTATCCAAAAAATCGCAGGGGACGCCTTCATCGTTCGCCCTTCGACACCAAACAGGATCGGCCTATATGCCCGAAACGGCGCGCATCGCGGACTCCGTGTCTGGCCTTTCGGCTTCGATTCAAATGAGCAAACAGGCGCAATCTCTGGGTATTTCCGGCGTTGCGGATTTCGTTCCGGTCATAGCCGGAGCCCATGTCGGCAGCCCTTCCGCGAATGCTGGCCAAACGCATCTGTCCGTGAACGCCCAAACTTTCAATGCGGGTTCTCTCGCTCAGGCATCGAACCTCCAGGGTTCAAACACCCAGGCATCGATCGACCAGACATCCATGATGGCGGGTATTGCCGGCCGTCTCGGCATCGAATCGACCCGATCTCTGTCCGACAATCGCGTTCAGAATATTCAGTTGCGAGTGGCAGGCGTGGACTTTGACATGACGCCTTCAGCGTTTGTCCAGATGCTCGCCAAGCCTGTCGTGGAATCGGCCGCGTATGCCGCGCCCGCGTTAACCAATGCCAAAAATGTGTTGTTCTCTGGCTATGCCTCACTGATGAACACCCAAGGAGAACGCCGCACGATCAAATCCCTGCGCCATGCGTATATCGATGCCCTGACAAAGGCAGGGACCAAAAGCGCACATGCCGAAATCGGGTTTAACACGCAGTCGTTTGGCGGAATTCTCGGGGGAATACCGGAGTACGGCCAACGCACATTCCATGATGCGCAGACCTCCCGGACATGGATTGCCGAACCCAGAACGGTTTCCTCATCCGCTCAGGATACTTCACTCTCCAATACCGTTATCGAAAAATCGGAGCCCGTGGTCGTCCAGCCGGGTTCTGTGGGGACTACAGATTTTTCATGGGTATCCAATGCCCTTGGAATACAATCACGGAGAACGGGCACCTCGTCGGCCTCTGCCTCTGGCGAACGCGAGGCAGAGCATCAGGTTCTTGCGAAAATCGATCAGATGCTTGATTATGTCGAAACGATGAGCTCACGTGATGTCGGTGTGTTTTCGTCGGACGAAACCGTGCGCGTGTTGCTCGAAGCCCTTCCCGAGTCAGGCAAACTGGGCAACAAGGGATTACCCAAATGGCGGCAGAAAGACACCAAGGCCAGCAGAGTCGCTGAGGCTCGTGAACTTCGTGACGCTTTGGCCAAAATTGGTGCCAGTCCCATTCAGGGCACACAGCGCTATGCAAACAAGCAATATGTCAGCCCGAACCTGATTGCCGGCGGAAACGCCGCCACCCCGCTGTTCAGTGGAGGTCTGGAGCCGACTTCCGTTCCCGGCGGCGCCGCCAATGCCAGCGGTGCCAATGATGCCAAACTCGACACGCCAAATATTCCCACCGAAGATCTGGAAGTGCTGGCAGAAGAGGTTTTCCAAAAGATCGTGGACAGTTTCAACGAAGAACTTCAGCGTAGGAGGTCAGAATAATGAGTACGAATAATAAAAAGAATGCAAAGATTTGCATCTTGGTGTTGGATGGCAAGAAGCAGACTATTGAGGCGCAATACAACCCGTCAGAATTGAGCTTCTCTAAGAGTGTAGGCTGGACTGATGACAGTCAAGGCGTTGGAACGGAATATCCTCCAGTTTACTTTACATCGGGGAAACCCATCACTCTGAGTATTGAGTTGCTGTTTGACCAATATGAACAAGGTGGCGACGTACGTGGCAGTATTAATGCCTTAGTTGGATTGGCACATATTGACCCCGAAGTACATCGTCCTCCAAGAGTTCAGTTGGTCATGGGCAGTGATCAAGGCGATGTGCTGCAACTCGGCCATAAAAAAACGTTTACTGGCGTGGTCGAAAGTGCAAACGCAAAGTACACAATGTTTACGTCAGACGGTATTCCATGCCGTGGTTCGGTCACTGTCCAACTAAAACAGGCCGATGAAGTCGGTTATGCGAATGCTGAAGGCAAGGTATCGTATAATCACACAGAGACCGGATCTGTGCTTGATCTTTGGAACAAAAGTGACGCGCATAAAGAAGCCCTCGCCGCTAAGGGATATGATCCCACCAAAAATCCGAATGAGCAGGTAAGCATCGAAGTTGTCACCAGACAATCAGATACCAATTCGTCAGGTGCTGGCGGTAGTACGGAAGGATAAGGCTAAGGTGAGTGTTTACACTCACCTTTAAAAAAGGAGATTAGGTATGCCTATTAAAACTCCAGATTTCGAGCTGACCATCGGCACTTTGGATTTCTCTCAGGAGGAATTAAAAACGCGTGTGAACGAAATCGTCGTCGAACAGCAGTCCGACGGGGCGAGTTCGTTCAAGATCGTGCTTGACGATCGGGATGATCAGTTTGCCGATGGCAAATGGAAGATTTGCGAAGGAAATGAGTGCACGGTGAAGCTAGGGTATTTCCAGAAAGGCTCTACCGGCGATGCCCCAGCCCCGGGACAGCTCATCACGGGCAAAGTGACGGGCGTCAAACCGCAACGCAAAGAGTATCAACGCAAGATGTTTGTCGTGACGGGGTTTGACGGATTGCAGGCTCTGACGCGAGGTCGCAAACGTCGCGCATGGGATAACGTCACGGATGCCCAGCTTGCGACCGAAGTGGCCCACGAATGCGGTTTGCAGCCCGACGTCGAGGATGTGGGTATCGTTCACCCGTATGTCGTACAAAACAACGAAAACGATCTGGCCTTTCTGTACGAACGCGCCCGTCGCATCGGGTTTGAAGTCAAGGTCGAAGAAAAACGTCTTGTCTTTAAAAAACGCAAAGAGGTCGATTCCGGCGTGGTGTTGCGTTGGAACGGACTGAACGTCGAAAAGAAAGGCGGCACGCTGATGCAGCAGATGAACTTCAACACGTCCACGATGAACGTTGTGAGCAAAGTGGTTGTGCGTTCGTATGATCCCAAGACGGCCAAAGAAATCGTGGCCAAGGCTGAAAAGCCTTCGTCAGACAAGATGGGCGGGCAAAAAAATGCCGGTGAGATTGCCGACAGTCAGGGGATTAACACCGCGATTCAGATCAGCGATCAGCCGGTTCGCAGTGCCGAAGAAGCCGAAAAGCTGGCCCAATCCATTCTGGATCAACGGGCAGGCGAATACCTCACAGGGCAGGGCAAATGCGAAGGCAATCCCAAGATCATTTGCGGCGTCAAGGTGAAAATCGAAGACGTCGGGAAGGATCTCGAAGGGGAATACTACATCACCGGAACAAAACATTCTTTCCGAGTGGGGCACAGCCACGGCTTTGGTTACTGGACAGAATTTTCGGTTTCGCGAACGGGTCGTTAGTCATTCTGCGGCGTGCGGACATTCGCACGCCGCTTTTTTTGTGCAACATTTTGTAGACAAGGGGCGTTGCGGGAACTCCCGCACGGGGGGTAGCGGCGTATTGAGCTCGCAGAGCGAAATAGCCGCGCAGGGGGGTGTCCCCCCACCCCAAAAAAAGGGCGGTACGATGAACGTGGCCATTGTGGGAACTGGGCGCATGGGTTTTGCCCAGGCTCGAATTGCGCGTTATTTTGGCGACGAGATTGTGTTTGGCGTCGATGTGTCGGAGACATCCAGGGCACGATTTGCAGACGCGTTTGGGGTGCATGTCTATGCGACATGCGAATTGGCGCAAGAAGCATGGGAGTGCGTGGATCTCACATGGGTGACAGTCACGGATGGGGCGATTGCAGAAGTGGGTCAGGCCTTGAAACGATGTCCGTCAAAGGGCATTGTGCTTCATACCAGCGGGGCATTGCCCGGCAGTATTTTGGGGATACCTCCATGTGGTTCGATGCACCCGATGATGTGCTGTCCACTGCCTGAGGTCGAGGATGAGGCGTGCGTGGATGCGTATCGCGGGGTCGTGCATTGTGTGGACGGGGATGAGAAGGCGGTGGCATTGGCGCGCAGATGCGTGGCGCGACTCGGGGGACAATGTGTAGAAATTGATCCGGCAGACAAAGCGAAATATCATGCGGCGGCGGTTTTTGCCTCCAATTATCCCGTGGTGTTAATACAAACGGCCATGGAGTTGTTGAAGTCGTGCGGTTTTGACCAGGAGACCGCACACAAAGCGAGTGTGCGCATGATGTCACAAAGTTGTCGTTCACTCATGCAGGCACAACCGCTTGAAGCGCTGACGGGGCCCGTCAAACGGAGAGACATGACCACCATTGCGCGTCACCGCGCAACCCTTGGAGAATCCGAGACGGGCGCATTATATGACGCCCTGCTGAAGGCGGCGCAATGTATGTGCGGGTGGGATAGAACAAAATAAGCGGCTTTCATATTTAGCCGAATAATTTGCAAAATACGCGGGCCTTTTTATTTTCCCTGCCTTATATTTTTAGTGAAACCGAGAAGTCATCCACTCGGATAAAAACAGAACGAGGGAACACTCGTATATATATAAAGTTCTCATTCATCATTCGATGGATATAGAGGGGGAAGAGTGCATTCATGGGAGGTAAAAATCCCCATGACGGCATCTTTGTATATCATTTAGTGAAACTCAGATTTGAGGATCTTTCCAGAAATAATTGGGAGTCCGTGTGTCATTTTATTAACATTCAGGCCTGGGAGTGGACATCATGGATGCGACAGAACGCAATGAATTTATTCGTGAACATTATGAACTCTTTGAGAAGATGTGCAGAAGTTCGGCTGCAAAGGTTCTTCGCAAATACAGCAATGTTTCACGAGAGGATCTGATCGGTTATGCCATGCTTGGTGTGGTCGAAGCCGTCGAACGGGCCGATATACACAACCGATGCTGGCAGGCATATGTATATCGATACTGTTATCTCTATGCTGTGGCGGGAGCCAAGGAGATGCTGGGTATCAAACGCGTGCGTTCACAAAATTCGCCTCAAACCAACGGCTTTGAAACGATTTATATGGCTCCCGAAGACCTCATGGCCAAACTCGATCGAAAACAGATGGCAGAAAATGAGGTTCTCTCTCTCGAAACGGCCAATTTGATACAACGATACGAACGAAAATGGTTTCTCCGCACACTCAAGAATCCAAGTCTGGAAAGAAGTGTATATCTATTTTTGTTGAGAGGAATGCGAATACCACAAATTGCTTCGGCGCTTCATATACAAGTGAGAAGGCTCCGAAAAATTGCCGTCAAACTCGGCGTCATGTATGACAGGCTCACTCGCGAGTTGGGCATAGACCATTATTATACGAAGGGGCATTGGCGTAAAATCCTTGCCAATGAACACCGCGGCATCGGAAAACATTTTGTGGTGCGAGATGCAAAGTATTCGCTTCGACTTTGTGGACGTCGTATCACGGCACGAAAATCTCCCTCAAGACCTCAGGACTCCTGAATTGTACTATGATAACGTCCACATAAATTCGCAAAAACGAAAGAGCTAAAAAAGCCATTGGAAATCCAGTATGATGAACTTGACTAAAAACTCTCATCGAACAGGAGGAACCAATGGCGAGAGGTATTGATAGAACAGAATTGCTTGAGTTGCTAGCAGAAACGGTCAACAACGAGAATCCCATGCTTCATCTTATGTCAGTTAACGTTTGCTGGAGCTGGATTTCCAGTTTTTGCGAACTTTTTTGGACACTACCAAAATTCAATACCGGGATCATGATGAAGGAAGATCGGCCTGGCCGGTATGGGGTATTTTTGTGGTGGGCAGAATGCAAAAGACGCCAGAAATGAAGAAAAGGGCCCCGCAGGGGGCTCTCATCTTTCATACAAATGTCACAGATGATAGCGACGGCAAAATAAACTCGCGCTCAGTGCACGCCATACGGGCATCAGCCCGACACGCGGAGCCATGGGCGAAGTATCGGAAAACGCTTGATAGCTTTGAAACAGACGTTCAGGAATGAGCCATTCGCGGGGGGCATGATGCACGAGTTCGAGGCATTCCGATTTGGCCCGGACGCAAAGACCGTCCAAAAACAGATCGTCAAAACACTGGGTTTTGGGGTGTTCCAGAATGGCACGCGGCAACAAGGGCGACAGGGCACGGATGTACAAATCGCGATACCTGCCTTGTCTGAGAAATTCGCGGGGCGGAATCTGTGCACAAAAATCGTATAGTTCGGGCTCAAAAAGCGGATCGTAAAAGCGGTGGGGAACCAGGCGAGCAATCACGTCAAGACATCGAACGTGCATTTCCCAGTCGTTGGAAAGTGGAAGCCAGGCGCGTTCCTCGATATGTGTCAGCGCGTACACGGGGTCTTCGCGAGGCACCAGGCAAAGCAACGACGGATTGACCCAGGATTCCGCGCGGTGGGCATGACGGCGCGAATGGTGTGATAATACTTTTTTGAACCATGGCGATAGGAATCCGTGTCCGGCGTTGCCCAGAAAACGTTTGATCATCGACAGGACGGTATCCGGAGATAGCGCGTCCAGTTCGCTCAAGAGGGCTGCAAACCTGTGATGTTGCCAGAGCTCGCGCCAGAGGGCTTCGGGTCTGACTGTGACGAGGAAGTTGCCGCCGTATCCCGTGATGATGGTCTGCGGGCCGCATTCGCGCTCTATGGCGCGGTAGCCCTCCAGCACGCTTTCGATGCCCGGTGAGGAGAGGGGGCCATACCCTGCGAAAGGCGCATTGATCTCGGGTTGAGACAACGCCCAGGCGTCATCCATCACGACGCGACGCAGGCATAACGTCGGAAAGGCGCGTTCCAGTTCGTCGAGTTGTGGCGATTCATCGCACTGCGCATGGCGGCGCGACACAAGCGACACCGCGTGCACAACCGGTTCATCATGGTGGTGCAGGAGATACGAAGCCACGATCCCGGAGGAATCCAATCCCCCAGAAAGCGTAAAATATGGATTGGATGCAGGGATTTTATCTACTGCCGAAACGATATGTTGCCTGAGCGCCTCGGCGTACTCTGCCGTCGTCATTGCCAATGGTTTGTAATGACGACGCTTCCAGTACTGATTTGACTCGAACGTGAGTCTTTTTTTTGACCAGGTCTTGTTATCAGAACTTCCGTCCAGCACATCACGACAGAACTTTTGCGCGCTGTACTGCGTGTAAAATCGGGACTCGCCCGGAAAGATGCGCTCCGTATTCTGCCATACGTCGTCGACATCGCTCGCTTGCGAGTTTAATAAAAACCGCGCCATCCATGCCCGGTTGAGCGGTCTTCCCGCCACGCTTTGTGCATGAACGTCCGGCGACGATGTCACCGCACTCACACCGCCGTCTTCATCCAGCGTCACGAGCATCGGAATGAACCCGAACGGGTCGCGAAATACGCAAAATTCCCCAGTTTCGAGGTGAATCACCATCCCCGCCGCCACGCGCAATCCGTCGACAAAATTCGTACCCAGCTCTGCAATCGCCTCCAGCACGTCCTGAGCTGTACTCACCTGCGAGAGGACCACACAACATATCCCGTGGCGAACGACATGGGTGCACGGATGTGGCGTCGGACGCGACATGTCCACCGATATGACGCGATCGCCACACCGCCCAATCGGTTGCCAACCAGGTAAAACAAGCCTCTCCGACGTAAACGCAAAATCTGCCATAAACCGCTCTCACAAAGCCGTGTAAAAATGAACCGTCGTCGCGTTGAGATATAACGTCTTTCGTCCATTTTGCAGAAAATCCGTCCACTGCAACACAAACATTAGCGCGAGCAGTATCACGGCCATCCATACCGTGGTGCGAGCTATAGCCCGGGCATCCGTGGGATGCGTGTTCGCCACACGCGGCTTGATCTCAAAACACGACCGAGAAGCATCGTACTTGTTCATTTTCCACTCCACACGTCAAGGCCTGACGGCACATCCATTTGGCATTGTCATGATGCGCCCTGCCCGACGTTGTGACGGGAAGTTTTTATTTTTTTTGTGTGGGGGGACTCGTC
>SAMEA3663025__coassemble_629_pt1 | contig 21540 bp, 9 predicted proteins | sample SAMEA3663025__metabat2_low_PE_002 | metagenome-assembled genome bin SAMEA3663025 (sample SAMEA3663025) | pig gut metagenome | biome: pig gut; feature: pig-associated habitat; material: faeces | place: France | collected 2012 | reverse complement strand
CGCGCTTCAGCCTGCGAATGCCCCATGTCTGACCTCCACAGACGGAACTGTCCAGAATCGCCCGTTCTGACGGCCAAATGTCCATCAAATAAACATGTCCAGAGGAACGAATTTTGCTTATTTATAGTTGGTTTGCGCTTCCCGAAAAGGGGAGATTTTTTATTTCATTTTTCCGAACTGGAGGAAATCATGTCAGGTTTTGAACTTGAGCATCGCAGCCTAAAATCAGGGCTCTCCGGCATCAAGGAAACCGCTGTCCGTGCCACGGGCGAGACGGTGAACCGGGAACTTCTGTCCAAGTTGCGTCAGTCAGGCGACATCGCGTCCGATCTCATGGCGCTCTACAGCGACCGTCCGTATATGTACGCACGCGTCATGCAGCAGCTTGGCAAAGTACTGGGCAAAACAAAGCTGCGCAGTCTTCACAACGAAGTCGTTTCGCGCGCCAAAATCAAGGCCCAGCGCGCACGACTCGCCGCCGACACCCTCAAAAAATCCCTCAAGTCCTCAAGCCACACGAGTTCATCAGAGGGACCCACCAATGGTAAGGACAACGCCAAAGAACAGGAAAAAGAGTTCAAACTCAACGTTCCAGCCCTTGGCCTCAAAAACACAACGGTCCGACTCGGCGACGGACAGGCCACCCTGTCAAGCTCGGATCTGCCCATCCCAGTCCTGAAAAACATTTCAGGCAACGTCTCTTACAACTCCGAACTCAAGGTCAACAAAGTCACGGTCCACGGCAACCTCAACATGCCCTACATCGCCGAAAGCGCCGCCGACATCACTCTGACGCGCAACCCGCAGACCGAAGCCTTCACCCCCTCCGGCAACATCAGCGCCGCCGACATCAAAATCCCAGGCCTAGGCGACGGCGTCAAAGCCTCCTTCTCCCTCGCCACCTCCGCCGAAGACACCAAACTCCAGGGCACGCTCTCCGGAACAGGCAAACTCTTCAACACCATTGCCGCCGACGGATCCGGTAAAGTGACCTCCGACGGCTCCACCACCGACTTTGACGGCAACCTTTCGCTTTCCACAGGCACGGCTGCCAAAGGCGCTTCCGCCGGGGCAAAGCAAGCTGCAGCCCAGGGCGCCGCACAAAGCGGTCCGATGACGTTCAGCGGCAACGTCGAACTCAAGACCTCCGGAGAGAACCTCTCCGGCATTCGCGGCGACTTGAGCGTCGGAAACCTTGGCATCCTGGCCGATCCCGCCGACACTGTGGATCTCGAAGTCACCTATGCCGACAACCAGTTCAGCGCCAATCTCACCAAGGCCATCAATTTCAAAACCCACGAAATTTCTGCGGGCGGACAGGCCGAAGGCGCACAAACCCAGGCCGCCGGTGACAAGGGGGATAAAGGCGGTTCCCCCTCCACCGTACAGCTCACCATCAACGAGGCTTCCTATTCCGAAGACAGCCTGCTCCATGCCGACTGTACCGCACACGCCATGCTGGGCGGCCTCGTCGAAGCCACCGGCAACGTCATCTTCGATCAGAATGTCATCAGTTCAGGAACCGTGACCGCCGCAGGCGAAGGCGTCAAACTCCTTCCCAATCGCCCCTATCTGACCGCAGATTTTACCGGAAATGTCGATATTGACGAAAGTGGATTCAAAGAGGCCGGATTTACCGGAACCTTCCACGTAAGTCTCGGGAAACAGCCCTTCGACGTCACCCTCGACAACGTCGTCGTCGATGCCAACGGCAACTTCTCCGGCGAAGTCTCCTCACAGGACATCACCCTCAGCAAGGAACTCAAGATCAACACGTTCTCGGCGAAATTCTCGTCCACCTCAGGGCTTGAATCCGCCGAAGGCACGCTCTCCATCGACGCCCCGTCGCTCAAAACAAAAGACGAAAACGGCATCCAGCTGTCCTATGACGGCAACGCCATCCAGGCCAACGGCATCCTCGCCCTCATCGAAGGACAGACCGAAGGCGGCAAGGGCAGCGAAATCGCCACCTGCGAGTTCAACGCATCCATGACCCCGGAAGACGTCTCCGGATCCGGACTCTTCACCCTCACCGCCGACTACCGCGTCGGTCAGTCCAAGCTCGAACTCCTCTCCGGTTGCACGGCCGAACTCGCTATTCGCAACGGCGTCATGGATCCCATCAAGTTCAACGGAAAATACCAGTACGGCCACGTCGGCGGCGCAGGACAGGACGGACAGGAAGCCCAAAGCGCAGACGGCGGTCAAAAAGGCGGCGACAAAAATGCCGCAGCCGGGCCGCTCATGTTCAACGGCGAACTCAATGCCTGCGTGTTTGACATCAACACGGGGAATTTCGATGGAAAGGCTTCCGTCAAACTCGAATCGGACATCGTGTATAAAAACTCATTCATCACCGTCTCGATTCCTGCCGAACGCCGTCAGCGCGAAACCGTGGTGAATGCCACCATCGCCAGTTCAAAAATCGAAACGCTTTCCGGCACCGTCACCTATATCGTCGACATCCCCCTCAAAAAGGACAACCTCAAGGTCGAAGGCGCCCTGTCCAACTTTACCCTCGACGTGCCCAACGAAAAATTCTCGGGCAAATCGTTCAACAAACTGACCGAAAACTACGATCTCTACACAGACGGTGCAGGCAACAAGATCGTGCTCCTCGGCAATCAGCAGTGCGGCATCAATTTTGACATCGCCGAAAACGAAATCACAGGCATGGACATCGATGCCGTCGCCGATCTCACCGTGGTCAACAGCGCATTCGAAAAAGGAAAAGAAAAATTCCGCCTCGAATCCAAAGACGCCAGCATCGACCTGGAAACGCTCGCACTCAATGCGCCAAAAGCCTCCATCTTTGCCCAAAACGGCGCCACCGTCATCCTCGGAAAATCGCTCGGTGAAGGCAAAGACACGAAAATTGCGTTCGACAAAGGCGCCGGTATCGAGGCCACCATCGAAAACAGTCTCGTGCAATCCATCACCGTCCAGGCAGGATTCACGGGCGACACGGGCATTTTCAAAAGTCAGGAACGCATCGCCTTCAAGGGCAATTCAAGCCTCGAACTGACCAACATCCAAAGTCCGGAAATGACCGCCGAAGGCGAAATTTCAGTCAAAACGTCCAAGGACACCGTCCTCGATTCCATCGACAAGTTCGACAAAATCACCCTTCTTGCCAAGTCCGGGTTCGGACTCAAGGTCAGCGACAACCAGCTCGAGGAAATCTCGGGCGACTTCCTGCTCAAATATGAGCTCGAAAAAGGCGCCAACCAATACCTCCCCAACGGATTTGCCGCCAAGCTCACCGGCAAAAACCTCGTCTACAAACCGGCAAGCAACGAGTTCAGCGGCGACATCGGCGTATCCCCGACCAAGGACATCAAGTTTGCGGCGGGCACCGGCAGCGCCGAGAATGGCGCCTCCGCCTCGTTCACCCTCAAAAAGAAAGGCACCGGACTCACGGCGCACATGGAACAGAGCAAACTCAAAAAACTCGGCGGCACCGCCGGTTTTGAGGCCAGCGCCGAACTCAACAAAACCAAGGGGAACGCAAAAGTTGATTTCACGGACGGCATAGCCAAGCTCGATCTCGACGTCGACACCGGCAACATCAACAGCCTCAGCGTCAACAGCAAGGCCGCCCTCAATACGGAACTCTCCGACAAGCTCTCCGTGGCTTCCAAGGATGACTGCTCCGTCGAGGCCAACTTTGACAACCAGGGCCTCGTCGATGCCACCTTCAAAGGCACCCTGGAAATCACCCTCAACATCGCTCAGGACAAACCGCTCAAACTCGCCCTTTCGAGCGAATCCGGACTCAAATACTCACGCGATGCCGGGTTCAACGGCGATGTCAAACTGGCCTGCGTCGACGAAACCGTGCTGGGCAAAACCTCTCACAATGGCGTCGAAAAATACGAGTTCGGCCTCACCAATGTCGGCACGGGCAACGCCGCCGAAATTCAGGCCAGCATCACCAATAACGACATCACCAAACTGTCGGGTTCAAGCGGCCTCTTCCTGCGCGAATCTGGCGGCGCCTCCGCCCAGGAAGGTGAAGACAACACCGCCCTCAACGTCACGGGCAATCTGGCCTTCGACTACGACGTCCCGTCCAACACCCTGCTCTGCGCCGAAGGCGAAGTCACCATCGCCCGAAAATTGTTGAGCCAAAACAAGAGTGGCGAAAAACTCTTCCTCGACGAATCCAAAGCCAAACTCCTCGTCACAAACAACCAGCTCAACAGCGTTTCCGGCGTCGTCAATCTGAGTCTGGCCGACGAAAAAGGCGACTACCTCGCGTTCAAGAGCGCAGGCGAATTCGACTGCATCGACACCAAGGAAGTCAACGGAACCGTCACCGCCACCGTCGTCCGAGACAAACAGCTCACCGGCGCACAAACCAAAGACGGCATCGATTTCTATCTGTCCGCAAACAGCGAGTACGGTGCCTCGTCCATGGAATGCACCATCAAGGACAGCGCCATCGAAAGCATCAAAGGCTCTGTCGGATTCCTCGTCAAAAAGGACGGCAAGGACTTCTTTGCAGGATGTGTCACCGGCGAATATCTCGACGGCATGCTGAATGCCTCCGGAAAGATCACCCTCAAGAGCAACATCCCACTCCCAGAAGACGGCGAAACCTTTGAACTGTGCGAAGGCTCTTACGGCGAAGCCGTCATCAAAGACAACAATCTGGATACCATCCGCGGCGCGCTCACCGTCAAGATCAAGGGCCCCAAAACCGCCGAAAAAGAAAATGACGGCGCCATTACCGTCACCGCCGAAAGCTCTATCGACGTAGCCAATGGCACCATCGAGGAATTTGAAGGAAAAGCCTCTCTCAACGGCGAATTTGAACTCGCCAAGGGCCTCTCTCTGACCTCCCTCGGTGCCTCTGTCAAAATCACCAACAACGTCCTCGAAAAAATCACGGGACAGGCCTCCGTCAAATACGAAAAAGCCCCCGTCACCATCGTCGGCGACTGCAGTGAATTTTCATGGGAAAAAGGCAAGGGCGACGCCGAAGATACCATCGCGTTCAAAGGCAGTCTCGACGTCACCGCTTACGAAGACAAAATCCACGGCAACGTCGGCATCGACTACGACTCCTCCGCCAAAAAACTCGACGTCGAAGGCGAGGTCGATTTCAAAATCACCGACTGGCTGGGCGGAAAAGTCAGTCTCAAGTTCGAAAATGGAAACTGGGACGAGCCCATCATTTCCGGTCAGCTCGACGTCACCGACGCCGAACTCATTGCCGGCCGCTCCCTGCTGTCGTTCAGCAAGAAGATGTCCGTCGACGCCAACGTCATGGCCGGCCCCGTCCCGCTCACCTTTGGAGCCGGTATCGGCCTGGGCCTCAACGTCGACATGAAGCCGGTGCTCTTCAACGCCACCATCGCCATTAAAGATTACAAGGTCAGAAGCGCCAAGGGCATTCCCGAGTTCAGCGCCGACATGAAACTCAGTTCCGGCGTCGAACTCAAGGCCACCCTTGCGCCTTACGCACAAGTGGGCGTGGGTATCTCCCAACTCAGCGCCGGCCTGCGCCTCAAGGGCGTGGGCACCTTCGCCGCGGCGACCGACCTCGCCATGACCGGCAAGCTCAGCGGCGGCGAGGAAGGACTCGCCGGCGAACTCGGGCTCGGACTCGACGTCAGCGGAAACTTCTCCGTCGATGTCATGCCGCAGCTCTACGCCAACCTCTTTGGCAACGATTTCTCCAAAGACATTGCCAAATGGCACTTCGACCTGGGCGAGCTGTTCAAATTCAGCTGGGGCAAAAAGTTCACCTTCGGCGAGAAGGGCACGCAGGAAGCCGGAGAGGCCGAAAAAACACCCGTCGCCGCCGCCTCAGAAAAGGTGGACACCGCCACGGACAGCACGACCTCCACGGTCGACGCCATGGTCAGCGATTACAACGGCAAAGCCGCCAATCAACCCGAGGCCAAAGAAATGGCGCCGCAACTTCCCGATGCCAAAACCGTCGGCGAACAGGCCGGCGGTGACAAGATTGGTGACGATCCCAACGCCGTGGCTGCGGGCCCCATGGACCACATCAAAAATGTGGCTGCCGCTGTCCAGAGCATCGCAGAAGCCGTCAAGCTCATCTCCGGCATCGTCTCCGCGGCCATCGCCACCGGCCCCGCCGGCGCCCTCATCTATGTCGCCATCAAAATCCTCACGGGCGAAATCACCCTCGAAAAAATCAAAAACGGGTTCAACAACATCAAGAAGGGCATCGAGTCCATCAAGGCCCTCCTCCAGAATCCGGGCGACCTGCTCCGTTCCATCCTCCCAAGCTGGGTCTTCGCCATCTACGACTTCTTCAAAAACGCCACGATGCAATCCATCGTCGCCAAAGTCGTCGATTCCCTCGAAAAGAAGATCAACGGCATGTCCTTCCCGTACAACAAAATCCTCCAGCCTCTGGTCAATTATGCCCGCGGACAACAGAAGAAAATCGGAGAAATCGGCGCGCTCTTCCTCAAGGGTGACCCCGAAAGCATTATCAAGGGCGTCCTGAAAATCCTCGGATTCGCATTCACGAGCATCACCGATCTCGTCAAGATGGTCGCCGATATGGCGAGCATCTTCATGGGCATCGTCCGGGATTGCATCAAATCCGGAGATATTTACGTCAAACACATTCCCAAGACCTTTATCGACTACTACTACTGGCAGGTGAAAATCCCCGGCATGTGCAACTTCAAGGGCGAAGGCGACAACCTCGCCACCAAGGCCATCGTCGAAGCGATTTGCCTGTTCCTGCCGGTCAAAAAGCAAAAAATTAAAAAGAAATAGCCCCGGCCATTTCTGAACAAAGCGCCCCGAAAGGGGCGTTTTGTTTCAAGCCATGCCGGGTTTCGATTGCAGGGGAGCGTTCTGGGCGCGGGCTATGCCGCTACGCGGCCATACGCCCCGCGCGCGCGGCTATTTCGCCCCAGGGCTCAATACGCCGCGCTCTTTTATTTTTGTTTTCTATTCAAGGCTTGGATCAAGGCCCCCAAATGGCGGACAAAACGTGCGCCCCTACACTCATGCCATAGACCAGCCCACGCTGTTTTTTGAACACGATCAGGGTGAATGCTTTGGAAAAGACACGCGTTAAGTATGTCCGAAGCATTCACCATGAGGGCGCGCGTATGGGCGAGCCCATAGCGCGCCCTGCGAGGCGTATCGGAGCCCCAAAGGGGAACCGATAGCCGAAGCCCCCAAAACCAGAACACCCCGGGAGATGGGCCTTTGCCTTTCATAAAACGGGCAATGATTAAGGTTTTGAAGGAATGACGCGGGTATGATAGAAGCGGCATAGGAGTGTTCTAAATCTTTTTTCTCGATTTTGCGGGTTGAAGCATGGATCCAAGTCATCGTTGGTTGTTTAAAGAAGGTCCCCGTCGTCGTCAGCAAGTGATCGAAGCGCTTGTGGAAGGGCGGGAATGGGGGGCGATTCTCGTGGGATTTGCCGGCGTGAGCGATGTATCTAACGGTCTCGATTTGCGCGGTATCGATTTGAGCGGCCTCGACTTGCGCAAGGCACGTCTGGAGCGGGCGCATCTGGAGCATGCGAATCTTTCAAACTGCCGTCTGGACGGTCTGTCGCTGAAATACGCCAACCTGCGCGAAAGCGTGCTCAGCGGGGCGGAGATGCGCGAGTCGGATCTCACGGGGGCGGATCTTCAGGGATGTTCGCTGACGGGGGCCTGCCTGGAGGGGGTTTTGGCGCGTGGCACTCGGTTTAGCGGTTCAAATCTTGCGGGGGCCAAGCTGGCTCGCGCCAACATTTCCGGTGCGGACTTTCGGAACACAAAACTCGACGGCGCCGACATGAGCGCGGCCAACGGGAATTTTGCCTCCTTTGCCTGCGCCTCGGCTCGCGAGATTTGCGCACGCGGAGGCACGTTCAAAAAATCCAACTGGTTCAAGGCCACGCTGATCGAAAGCCAGTTTGAAGGGGCCGCCATGACCGAAGCGGATTTGTCATTTTCGGTCTGCAAACGTGCAAACTTCAAAAATATCGACATCAGCCGGGCTGTCGTCAAAGAAGCCGATTTGTGTGAAGCCCATTTTGACGGGTCCAATGCCGTGGGGACGACGTTTGCCATGTCCGTTCTTTCGGGGGCGGATTTTTCAAACGCGCAACTGCACGACACCAATTTCAACAACACGTATGCGCATGCGCCAGCCAATTTTTCTGGCATTCATGCAGAACATGCGTTTTTTATGAACACACGCCTCAACAGATGCGATTTTTCGGAATCCGATCTGACTCGCGCGCTATTTTGCGAAGCCGACATTTCGGATGGAATATTTAGGAATGCGACGCTCGTCGAGACGAATTTTCAGAAGACGAATCTTCGCCGTTGCGCGTTATACGACAGTCAAATCGTCCGTGTCACGTTCACGGGGGCCTCTCTGTGCGAAGCGCATTTTGGGGGAGCCCGTGTCACCCAGACGCCCCTGACGCCTTCGGTGCTTCATGGCGCCGACATTGACGGCGCGCGTCTCGATCGAAACGTCGAGGAATCCGTTCAAGCGAGCGTCGTCACCGGGACACCCATTTTTGAAGACTAGGAACTCGCCGTGTCCATCAATGTGGTCGAAAAAAACGCGCAACGCCTCAACAAGGTTTTGCGCGAACAGGGCGCATCGTTTCCGCGGGAATGGCGTCAGCGCGTCCGTGCGCTTCTGGCACAGACCTTTGAGGCGATGAACGCCCGTCCGCTCGACGGTCCGTTGTGCCTGCGGCTTTCCGATCAAATCGAGGCCGAACTTGCCTCATACCCGGAACTTCTCGAACACACTGCGGTTTTGCAGGCCGAGGCGCCTGCATCCCCGAAGGAACGTCCCGCGCAAAAAACTTCACCCATTCGTAAAAAAGAATCCAGATCGGACTCTTCATCGACCCCAAAAGCCCCGGGCGAGGCATTGCAGAGCACGGGGATGCCAGAAAGCCAGCCCAAGCCGCAGTCAGTCGCCCCCGCACCGGTGGCAAGCGATGGGCAGACCGTTGCCACGCAACCCGAAAAACATCCGGTGATTGCGCCGACCATCGACGATTCGCCAGGTCTGTTTGATTTCATACACATTCAGATTCGATGTTTTTTTAAAATTCGCGCATGTCTGAAACCGCCCTACATTGGCAAATTCGTCCAGTTTGCCGAAAATTTTGCCGATGTACGCGAGGATCGCATCGAATCTTTTATCCGCGTTCTGTCGAAGGGCACTGAGGGTCTTGGGGCCAAAACGGATGTCGAGGTGGGATATGACGATGATTTGCTGCCCAACATGCCGTCCAGGGATCTGGTCCTCCATCAGAGACTCAAGAAACGCCGTTGATGCACACCCGAACGTTCTCCCCCGATAGTTTATGTACTGGTGTTCCTCTGCCCGGCACGAGGGCCGGCGTATGGGCCGCAGGCCCATAGCCGGCCGCGGCGTTCGTATGCCGCGCATGCGGCATAGAACGCCCGCCCCATCCGCATTCAAAACTGGCCTCTTATTTTAACCATAAATCGAAGCAAAATCGCGATGCAAACGAAGCAAATTCATATTTTTTGGGCAATTTGTGCATGTCTTTTGACTGCATGTTCGAGTCTGGACGCGGGTTGGCGCGCACAGAAATCGGGGGATTACGAGGAGGCGCGGCGTCATGCGGCGGCAGCACTGGCCAAGGAACCCAAAAATCCCGAGGTATATCAACTGATTGCGACGACGGCGATGTCGGAAGGGAAGTATGACATGGCGGTGCGATCGGCGGAATTTGCGAGTTCGCTTGACGGCGGGACGATGCGTTCCCAGCGGCTTTTGCGCCGGGCATATACGGGGAAGAAGGCTTGGGGGGAGGTCTGCGAGACGGGACTTGAAACGACGCAGAGCGGGCGTTGGGAAGCGTCGGATTTGGCGGCGTTTCGCGAGGCGTACCAGGCACTTGGTGGCAAGGGCGAAGCGTACGGATGTCTCGTGGCGCTGCGTTCGGTGGGCGAGGATCCCGAACAGGGCGAGGCTGTCACGGCGAGTTTTGTCGCCACGAGTGCACGAAAAGGAAAACACCGGGAGGCGCTGGCGGCCGCAGAAAATTCGACCGATCCGGATGTATGCGAACTGGCCGCTGCGCGAAGCCTGTATGCACTTCAAAATACGGATGCAGCACGCGAAAAGCTCAGAAAATACATTTCCGACACTTCAATCTCGCAGGAAACGCGCGAAAAACGCATTCTTTCGGCTGCCGATGTGGCGAGTGCCGCGCGAGACGGAGCGATGGAAAACGAGGCGTTGCAACAGTCGGATCGCCCGGAAAACCTTGTCCGCAAGGGAATTGCGTTGCGCAAGGTATTTGAGCTGGATGCCTCGGATCGCGTATTTTCGGAGGCGTTTGCGCGTGCGGACCGCAGCCCCGAGCGCGTGATTGGTGAAATAGGCATGCTTTTGGACGCCCATTATGGCGAGGCGGCTTACCGCGCCTATGAAACGTGCGAGGAATGCGCGTCGCGCCTGGATGTGGCGTTGCAGGCGGGCGATATGTTTCACCGTGCTGGCGAGGGCGAATCGGTCCGTCGAATGGTGGCGGAACGGCTTGAAAACGCGGACGGACAGGAGGCGGCGACGCTTTTTGAGTGGTGCCGGGAACGCGGATATACAACGCTGGCCATGCAGGCCGGAGAGACGGCGCAGGCGCGCGGGGCGAGCGAGGATGGTCTGACAAGGGGAAGACTTGAAGTCTATGCCGGGGCGAGACGCAGAGCTGCGTTTGACAACCTGGCCACCGAATGGATTGCCAGTCATCCGTCACCCGCGGCGGAACAAAGGACGACGGTGGCCCGTCTTCAGAGAAAAATGCTCGACAATGCGGGGGCCCTCGAAACCTTGCGTCCCATCGCACAAAATCTTGAAGATACCGATGTCGATTTATATCTATCCATTCTTGGAGATCTTCAAAAGTATGAAGAACTCGACAAAGCGTTGAGCCAATATCGTGCGACCATAGATCCGTTTGAACGCGCCGCGTGGTTTGAACGCAGTGCAGTGGCGGAGCCGTGGTTTAGAAAAAGTCTTGCCCCCGTCCTGAATGGGGATCGTGCCGTGGAGGGCCATCTTGTCCTTGCCAACTATTTATATCAGACGAACAAAGAAATCGTGTTGGGGGATGAGGCATTGGCGCGCGCGCTGGAACTCTCTCAACATGACGCCGAGATCTACGAACGCATTATATCTTTTTTGATTGTCAATGCTCAGTATGAAAAAGCTCAAATGTATGCCGAAGCCTATCGTCAACAATATACAAATGAGGCGAACGCATGGAAAGTATCGGGCGATCTGGAACTCAAATATGGCGAATTTGAAAAAGCCACAAAGTACTACAATAAATATATAGAACTCAAAAATGGTGACAAAGCCGCCGTTCAATATGTGTGTGAACGTATTGAACGCCACGGGGGGATTCCGCTTGCCATCGAATGGCTCGACGATGCCGTTCAACACGGCGTGGCCCAGGCCCTGGAATTTCTGGCCGAACTTGAACTCCGCGGATTTCAGAGTTCACGCGATGCGCGCGAGCAGGATCGCATGAAACGCGATGCCATTCGAGATTATACGACACTCGAGTCCAGGATGGATCCCGTTCGCGCGGCGTATGCCTTTGTCAAACTCAACGCCTACCCGGAGGCGGTGCGCAATTTTGAAAGGGCCGACAGGGAACATGCGGAACCGACGTACATGACGGATTATGCGCGCGCACTCATTCGCCTTGGAGAAAAGGACGACGAGATACGCCGAGTGGTCGACCGCGTCGAGGGGGAAAGGGGCACTGCGTCCATGCTGGACATGCTGACACACGAACGTGCCCTGTACCTTGGTCAGGGGATTCTCGAAAAAGCTTTCCGTCAAAAAGAAACGCGCGATAACGCATACGCCCTGCTCGTCGGCCTGGCCATGTCCGACAACGCGCTCTCCCGTGTTCAACAATACGCCAAAGAATACGAAGCCATGGCCCCCGGCGACCCCGAAGTCCGGTTGCGTCTTGCGCGTACGGCCATTCAAATCCGCGACTGGGACGAGGCCGTCCGCCACCTGACGTGGCTGCAAGCCCTTCAGCCCGACGCACGCGACACCCTCCATGCCGAAATGACCCTGGCCCGCCGCGCCACCGATCATGCCCCGTCCCAGAAACTCTTTGCGACAACCCTCGACGCCGCCGAAGGCATTCCCCACCGCCTCGGTTGGATTTCCGAAGAATTTGAATCCATCGGCGACGCCTCGCGGGCCCTTTATTATGCACAAAAAGCCTGGCAGGCCTCCGCCTCTCATCCCGAAAACGATCGTCTGAGGCTTATCAAACTCGCCCTCATGGCGGGACAAATCGACCGCGAAGACATGGCCTCACACCTTCAGGCACTCCGGCAGACCTCGCTGTGGAACGAAAATAAACTGAAAGAACTGGCCGAAGTCGCCCAAAAATCGGGATACTTTGAACAGGCCATCGCCTGGATGCACGAAGCGGCCAGCATGGCACCGAATCAAACCGCGATAAAACGCCGACAACTCGAAATGGCCCTCGAGTACGGCAGTCTCGGACAAATTGCGCAAAGCCTTGAACGCGCCGTCGATTCCCCCATCGCCGAAGTCATGGAACCCCTCAGACAAAGCGGCGCCTATCTCGACAGTTTTGACGCCATAGAGCTTTTTGCACAAAACGGTCAGTACGAAATGGCGATAAGCTCTCTCCTAAGCGTCCTGCCTTATTACATGGAATACAGGGGGCTGGAGGCCACCCGGTTTGCGCTCGAAAATTATGTTCAGTACGTTCCGAGCTATGCCGCGCGCGTGGCCGATGTTCTGGCACAGCTCAATTTCTCCAGAAACATGCCATGCGAGGCGTTTACCTACGTGCGCCAGAGCACATCGCCCGACACTTGGGCGTCTTTTTTGACCTCATGCCCGGAACAAATCCAGGCCGGAATTCCGGCCCTGCGCGATCTTCGTGCACGAATGACACAGCGCCAGCGCGTCCAGTTCGACGAAACCCTGGCGTCCTGCCTGACGGCGACAGAAAATGACCAATCCATTCTCGACGCCCTCGGAATCGAAAACACGCCCTACCTCAGATTTACGCGCGCCCTGTCCAAAAACGATCTGCCGGGAGCCCTGACCGCTTTGGCCCAATCCCCCGTGCTTCCTTCCCAACACTCGCGTGTCATCTCGCACCTGGCCCTGGCAGACGCCCCAAACGAAGCCGCCGACTATGCGAAAGCACATCTCCGGGAGATGTCCGACAGCGATCGACAAATCTCGTCGGCCATGGCCATCCTGATGGGACGACACGATGCCGTGTTCTATGACGCGATCACCTCGGCCCTCCCACGAACTGTCCCGGAAGGAGCCCCGACGTGGGAACACATCGCGCCCGTCGACACGCTCACCCGATGGATGCGCCGCGCCACCCCTGCCGAACTCGAAACGGCCATCGCCGTGGCCCTGCGCGGGGCCGCACAAGATGCCTCAAAAAAAGAGGCCATTTTTGACGCCATCCGCGCCGAAATCGGACAACGTCACTCATCCGTTTCCCTCTGGAAATTTCTCGCCCGCCACGCCATCGCACTCGAATTCCACCAGGACGCGCTCGACGCGCTCGACCACATCGTTCGACCTGACTCCGACGATATTCACCTCATGCGCGCTACCGCCCTGGCGCGCCTCGGGAGAAATGACGAAGCCTTCCAGGAACTCGAACTCGGCGCACGCCTGACCTCAAACCTGCAAGACTATTGGGAACGCGCGTTTGTGGCCCACCAGACCTCAACCCCAGACATCCGGCGCCGTATCCAGGCTTCACGGCTGCATCTCACGCCTCACCACGCGCAAGTCCTGGCCGACTCCGCCGTGTGCGCCCTCGAAGCCGGCGATACCGAATTGGCCACCCAGTTCGCCCGTGAGGCATTTGCCTCCGGACAGTGGAGCGTGACGTCCAAACTCACCCAGGCATTCCAACAATACGGACACATCGACGCACTGCCTCAGGAGTTTACACACGGAACTTCCCATCACGCCTACGACATCATGGCCATGCAGGCTCTGCAAGACAAAGATCCCTCGATGGCTGTCGAACGCTTCGTACAGGCCGCACAGCGCGCCCCGTGGCCACCAAAGGCTTTTCAGCACGCCATCATGCTCTTTATCCATCGGGGCGCGCTCGATCGCGCAGAACAACTCATCGCGCGCATGGACGAAGCCTGGCCACATGCCAGCTCCCCCCACGCCATGCGCGCCATCCTCGACCTCTACCAACACAAACCCCAGGACGCATGGAACGATTACCTGGTGGCACGAAAACGCACCCTACAACACCACTGGACGGGAACGCTCATCGCCCATGCCATCCTCCTTAACGCCAATGATGTTGCTCAAAACATTATTAATAACGAATTAAACTCAAGAATAGACGATATTCATGACATTTTATATACAATTACCGAGGTGTTTCTCGACAGCAACGCATCCCACAGACTCGACCCACTCGATCCCCAAATTGCCCAAACGCTCATGAAGTCCATCGAAAGCCTGTTGAAATGCGACCTCATTTCATTCAAAGAAGACACCGCATTGCTGGAACGCCTTGCGATTCTGGCCAAACAGACCGGCGATGTCGCCTGTCAAAATCGTTTGGCTATTCTTGCATTGTAAAATGCTCGATTCTTCGTTCCCCTTTAAATTCATGTCTCAAGAAAAACCGAACGCGCGCTCACCCTTTCCACGCCGAAGCCTCACTTTTTTGTCCCTGTTTTCTGTCCTGACGTTTTTCTTTTTTGTCACGCTTCCCCAAGTTGCCCTGGCCGAAACCGTTTCTCAAGATAATCCTTCCAATACGGAATCCCAAAGCTCCGAAAAATCACCTCAAAAAGCAAAGGCATCCCAAACCTCAAAATCGACGGCGGAAAAATCGTCCAATTCCAAAGCGAACAAAGCGACGACGAAAAAATCGTCCAATTCCAAAGCGAACAATTCCAAAGCGAACAAAGCGACGACGAAAAAATCGTCCAATTCCAAAGCGAACAAAGCGACGACGAAAAAATCGTCCAATTCCAAAGCGAACAAAGCGACGACGAAAAAATCGTCCAATTCCAAAGCGAACAATTCCAAAGCGAACAAAGCGACGACGAAAAAATCGATCAAAGCCAAATCGACCAAAGCCAAATCGACCAATTCCAAAGCGAGCTTTAGCAAAGCGGAAATCGAACGCGTCAAAAATCTCCCCTATGAAACCTGGGAAAGCCCGCACACCACCTCAGAACTCGGGCTCCCCATCGAACCGGGATATGTCCAGCCCTATCCCTACGGAAATCTCATGCGCCTTTACAACGGCAATCGATGCCGCCACCGAGGCCTCGATATCGGCACCGTGGGCAGCGAAAACGGCGGCATGGGCACCGTCATCAACTCCGCGACCCCAGGCGTCATCACGTTTATCGGGCGCACCGGCCAAGACACATTCAATTTTGGCAAAGCCGACACCCGTGCCGGCACCACTCGCCGCACCGGCAAAACCTACCCGCGCCAAATCCTCGTCCCGGGCTACGGCCTGGTCTATCCGTTCTCTCGAAATTACGGCAAATGGCGCAGCGGAACCATCATCGCCATTCGCATCACCCAAGGCCCACTCAAAGATCACATCGTGCGCTACATGCATCTGGCCGCCGTCCGCCCGGATCTGCACGTCGGAGACTCCGTCCAGGCCGGAGAACACATCGCCCTCATGGGCGGCACCGCCATCCTCGAATCCTGGCCTCACGTCCACATCGATCTCGAAACCCCCGACCGAAAACGCACCGATCTCGCCCCCTACATCGGCCTGCCACACACCGGCGCCGAATGCAAAAAACTCCCAAATCCCCCCAAAAAAAGCGCTTCCAAAAGTTCTCGTTCCTCCCAAAAAAGCGCTTCCAAAAGTTCTCGTTCCTCCAAAAAAAGCGCAAAATCCACCGTTCGCCCTCGAAAATCCTACACCAAACCCGCGCCCGAATCCCCCGACAAACCCGCCATGCGCACCCTTGAACGCTGAAATTTCCGGTCGGCCGCGCTATCCGCGACAAAGCGCGGATACGCACGGCGCCGGCGTCTATTTCCCTACGGTCAATACGCCGCCGTTTTTATATGCCCCTGTCAAAACCCATATTTCACGCCTTATTCCTGATGGCGCTCACCACCGGGTGCAACGATACCCAGTCGTTTTTTGCCCTCGATGAAGTCCCCTCTACAATCCTTTACACGGCATCCCAAGACGCCTGCGAGTCCATCGAAGCCGCATGGGATCCCACCACAGCGTTTGCGCTCGACGACCAGACCTGGATCGCGCTCGACAGAGCCTCTCGTCACGTTGTGCGCTACGACGCCACATCCCGCGTCGCCCTCTTCGACATGTCGCCATACGACGCCAGCCTCCACGACGAACGCACATCGTGGTCGTCAAACTGGGGCACGGATCTCATCCACATCGACGAATCGCGGTTTATCATCGCCGATCCCCACCGAAAATGGCTCCTCTTTGACATCGAAACCGGCGAGGTCCAGATCCTGGGCCAATTCGCTACGCAAAAAGCCGCGCCGGGCGCCCGACTGGGCGACGTCGACTTTCGGGATTTCATCGGACTAGGTCGCGCAAAAGACGGTTTCTTCATCGCCTTCGACACACACATCTACCGCATCTCATGGGACGGAGACACCACGACATCCCTCATGGACAGCCCGCTTATCCCCGTGGCAGGAAACTTCAAAGACGCTTCCAGCGACGACGACGCCCTCCACACCCCACTCTCCTTTCAGACGTACACCCAACTCATCGAAGCCCAGGACACCCTGTACTTCTGGGAAGAACACCGCCTTCGCGCCGTACAGCAGGGCGCCATCGCCACAGTGACCGGTGCAGGCACGCAGACTCCCGGCGACGATCTCGACTCTTTCTACGCCCACGATCTGCCCGCCAGGCCACGGATGCTCATCCACCACAACACCATCTACACCCCATACCTCGAAAACCGTTCCCTGCTCCTCGCCATTCACGTCGAGGATATCGACTTCCATGCACAACGTGCCAACGGCACCATCGACGTGCTTTCCCCACCCTGCGAATCCATCGCCGACCTCACCATCATGGGCGAACACTTTCTCGCCGTCGATTCGACCGCTGGAAGTTTCTGGAAACTCTCGTCCACCAACCCCGACCAGGGAACTCGCCTCTTTGGGCCGGAATCCCTCGCACAACGCGTCCAAAACCGCATCGAACTCGGAGAAAACTCCCCATACGCCTCCACGGAACTCCTCGGCCCCACCGCCATCCAGACCTGGTTCGACGGACTCGGCGCGCTCCTCTACGCCCCCACCTTCAAAAGTCTGAACTTCTTCAGTTTTGCAACACAATCCGCCCTCACCCTGTGGCAGGGAGATATCCAGCATCTGGCCACCGACGGACAAAATCAGGCCTGGTTTGTCTCCAATACGACATTGCACATGATCGACGCTCAAAACCCAAGCGACATCGTATTCAGTTACGTCCCGGGGTTCTTCAAGTCCGCGCCACTCATGGGCATCCCATGCACCAAAGACGTCGTGCGCCTCACAGAAGCCCCCACCCTGGCCTATTCAGGTTCCACCCTCCTCTTTTGGGCCCCTTCGGCAAAACGCATCTTCTCACTTAAAAAAAACAACGCCACCGTCCTCCACTCCGACGGCTGGGTATGGCCGACATCCGAAACCACTGACTTCTACCATGCAGGGCTTTCCGTCGACCAAATTCGCGAATGGAAAGCCACCGATACGCTTGAACTCATGCACCTGCGGGGAGACGGGGAATTCCTCGCCGCCTCAAACCTGACATCCAGCCCCGTCCAGTTCGCAGGAACCTCCATCCCCGTCGGAAAAATCGCCATTATTGCGGGAGGCGGAACCCAGCCCATTCACGACGGAATCGCCCTTAAAGACACACGCCTGGACGACGATTTTTCCTTCACCTCAACGCCTGACGGCGACCTCATCCTCTTCACGGCAACCGGAACCTATCGCGCAGACTCAGACGGAGTCTGGCAAAAAATAGACATCTCATGCGGCGAATCAGACATCCAAAAACTCACCTCAGCCGGACTCGACACATGGATGGCCCAAACACAGACGGGCACCGCAATATGCCTCCCGGGAAGCCCCCAATGGTTTGACTTTGCCCCCGCCGACGTCCCCGTCTGCGCCAGCCAAAGCCGACTTGCATGGATACAGCAAGACGAACTCTGCATGGCGACCCTCTCAAACGTCACACAGACCGCCCCTCACTGCATTCCCATTCCGGACGGACTCTCCCCCCATGCCCTCACTTGCGGCCAGGATCGCATCGCCTTCTCCGCAGAAACCGAACCACCTGAGTCCTACGCCGTCTACACCGCCACCTACAACAACCCCTCCATCACCTACGCATTCGGGATGGGCGACGGACTCCCCGACTCCGAAACACTCAAAAATGTCACCCTCGGCCACGACATCGGAAAAATAATCCCACACCACCGCAATCTCATCCTTTGGATGCGCGACACATGCAGCCTCTGGAAATTTCCCGTCTACCCTCCCATCGAGGCCGACACCATCGCCTCACGCCTCCTCACCACCCCCATGCTTTGCGACGCTCAGGCCCTGGGCATCGCCGACGACGGCACCGTCGCGTTCGTACACGATCACACCCTTTACGTCCTCAAACACGGCTTCCCACAAAAAATCGACACCCTCCCCAGCAATGCCCTCGACATCACCTCCATCGCCGACTTCCTCGCCATCCTCGCCTCCGACGGAATCTACACGCTCAAAGGAAACTCCCTCTCAAAAGTCGCCCCAAATCCCATCCAACTCGATGGACTCACGTTCGATTACTCCGATCTCTCCGTTCTGCCGCGCTTTACCCAGTCCCCCGACCAAAATGCCGTCCTCATTCCCATGTTTGAACGCGGCCGCATCCTCCGCATCGCCCTGTAAATATGATTCTAATTACTTTTAATTATTAGAATTATTATTCATCATTTGCACAAATATTAAATGTTTTTTTGGGTGGGGGAAGTCTCCCCCTGAGCGGCTATGTGCTCAGGCCTCCGGCCTTGCGCGCATACGCCGCTACCCCCTCTGGACGCTCTTCATCAAAGGTTCTATATTCGCACGTAAACATATCTACACATAAACAACCACAAATATATACTCAAAAAAAAGCATATTAGTGCATTCAAGTGTTTGATATTCACATTTCCGTCCACTTTTCCCAATAAAAAAGGGCCGCCCGGAATCCCGGACAGCCCGTGCATCACAAAAATTTATGACCGAACGACGAAAGGAACTCAGACGCCCTGATTCAGAATCACTGTGCCCTTGTCGATATCCTTGCACTCAATCTGTTTCACGACGGCAGACTTGATGCAGGCCGCTTCGCAACGATCCTCTTCGGCGTCATTTTTGATGGGATCGCAGGCGCGATCGCACGCCTCCTCAATCACTTCCGCCTTGGCTTTCTCAAGCGTATCGTCATCCTCTGTCACCGAATACTCGACATTTTCATACACCACCACTGCCGAGCATCGGATGTTATCATCATCACTTGCGCATGCCGAGCTGACAAACGACCCCAACGCCACACAAAGACCCAGTACCGAAAAAAGACATTTTTTCATAGTTACCTCACTGAACATGGGGATCCATGAAACACATTTTCTATCAGGGATCCAAAGTTAAGCCGCATCTGTATCACAGATAAACCTATGACATCGTATAAAACGGCAGGTTATAAAACGGACGGAGCATTCACTTTATTTCAACAAAGGTGCCGCTTTGGGTCTGTATAAAATGAGCGGTTTGTCTCGCCGGTTATATTCCAAAAGCGGCTTGGTGTCTTTTTTTCCGGAGGATTTCTGCGCGGCCACTGCCGGGACACTCGATTCTTCCCGCATGGGCGTCGATTCCCTCCAGCGCACGAGATACAAAGGTTTCACGCGCCGATCCGGCGGCAAAAGGGGAGGCCGGGAAGCCTGAATCTCAAGAAGGGGAGGTTCCGTCGAAAATCGCACGGCCTCCAAATCAAACGGCACCGGCCTTTTTTGCGAATCCAGACACCTGGCCAAAGGAAAGCGTGCCCTGCGCAAACACTGAATCTCACATGCAACCTTGTCGGCATTGGCGGATCCCGCATGACAGACTTTCTGACATCCAAGGTGCATCGCTTCAGACAAGGCCGCGCTGGCCGTCCCCGATGAAGCCTCCACCGAGACCGTCCGCGAAAGATATTGCGTCTCAAGCGTGCAAATCACGCGTCCGCCTGCGGACGCGCTCCCCGACATCCATGTCAAAAACAAAGCGGACGAAAGCAGAACGATGACGTAGCGCATAAAACCTCCATTGAATATGCGGGCCGCGCGTATGGCCTCGTGCCATAGCGCGGCCCCGGCGGCGTATCCGCCCAAAAGGCGGATAGACGACGGAGCGAGGGCGTAGCCGCAAGCGGCAAGCCAAAGCCCACGCCCTTTTCATGGCTTCACGGGAATCGCCTCGGGGGACGTAAAAATCGTCGTCATTTCGATAAAATTCGACAAAATTGTGCCAATCACCTCGCCCTGCTCGTTATAGAGTTCCATTTCAAACCGCATCTGATAGGCACCCGTTGGAACGAGATCGTAAATAAGGCGATCAGGGGCCGACTTCACCGACACGTCCCCAAACTTGAGATCGCGGATAGAAATGGTGAGGTCTTTGGACGCGCCTGCCGGCAACGAAATCACGCTGTAAAGATGTTCCGACGCGGATTCGCCAAATGCCAGATCCACCATCGAATAGAAAAGGGGAACCCGGGCGGTCTTGTCATACACAAAAAGCCTGGGAATCGTGCGGGCATAGACAAACGACGATGTGTCATTCTGGAAATGCACGTCGACCGTCACAGCCAGCTCGCTGCGCCAGACAGGATAGTGCGTCAGAAGACTCACGCCGAGTCGCCGCGCCGTTTCGGCGTCCGAAAGCACGCCGTCCGGAGTCGGATAGCGCCATGTATCGGCCGCTTTCTGGGTATCAATCGGGGCGGAGGGCTGACCACATCCCACACACGCCAAGGCAAGAAGGGCAAAAAACGCGATTCGGTCCATGACAGATTTGAAAAATGGGGCGCCCACCCGGAGCGCCTCGTTTGAAAAAAGGGCGAAAATCAGCGGAGTTTGGCACTGGCCGCCGCATTGTTCGGATCGATCTGAAGGGCTTTTTCATACGCCCCACGGGATTCATCCGTCATGCTGGCTTTGCCGTACAAATCGCCAAGATACACATAGCAACTCGCCGTTTTGGAGAGCTTGCATGACGTTTCGGCTTCGGTCGCCGCAAGGACGAGCTTGCCGAGACGTTCGTTGGCCTTGGCCAGCGAGAGCCAGGCACGGGCGTTGGACTTATCCTGGGCAGTGGCTTTTTCGAGGAGGCGCACGGCACCTTCAAAATCCTTGCGAGACATCGCCGCCTGGGCGTCGGCGATGAGCTTGGCCGTCGGCACATTTCCCTGGGCCGCCGCAGGAGCCGGTGTGGACGGTT
>SAMEA3663025__coassemble_448_pt1 | contig 31288 bp, 19 predicted proteins | sample SAMEA3663025__metabat2_low_PE_002 | metagenome-assembled genome bin SAMEA3663025 (sample SAMEA3663025) | pig gut metagenome | biome: pig gut; feature: pig-associated habitat; material: faeces | place: France | collected 2012 | reverse complement strand
GGGGTCTCGCTTGTATAGATGAAACCGGAGCCGCCGGAGCCGCCGGAGTTTGTGTTGGTGGACTGCTCGGACAATCCGCCCCACCATCCGCCGCCGTAGCCGCCTGAACCGTCGTTGTTGGCCTCGCCGTCGCCGGAGTTGTCGGTGCCCCCCCCGCCGCCTGCCACGATGACGCGTACATAAAGGGAATCGGTGCCCAGTTGGATGTCGGTGCTGCCGCCGCCGTAGAATTTGGACGAGCCCGAGAGGGCGGTGCAACCCGCACCGCCTGCGTTGCATCCGGCCCCGGTGCCCATATGGAGGGAATATCATGGCTCGAAGTGTCTGTGGAGGTATGCGGAAATAAATGTTCACAAAAAAAACTTGACTGTACTTGTGTACCTGTATACAGAACAGAGCGCTTCATGGATCCGTCGAGTGATGAAACTCACGGATGAACCGTAAGACAAAAGGTAAAAGCGAACTTGAAGACGATGACTGGCATGAGTGGCATTAAACCGGTTTTTGATATGAACGAATGGTCTTGATGTCGTGATGCGAGGCGTTGTTTTGGGTGAGAGTACAGACATTTTAGAAGGGCTGGAGGAGTGATGATGGAGGAAAAGCGAAAATTTGATTTGGCGGCACTGGAAGAATCCTTGAAATCGGGCGCCATTGCGTGGCGCTGTCGGCGACGTTTGCAACCGGCTGAAGGGCCTGGTGGAAAGGTGTTTCCGAGCACCTATGCGAGCACCAATGCGGGGGCGGTTTATGCCGAGGAGGAACGCATCATCGATGGCGAGCGCGTACCCTGTGTGGTGCTGGATTCCGTGCAAAGTCAGTCGAATCGCATGGAACAGGCGCTTCGTCATGCCTATTATCGGGAGGGGGCCAGCGAATGTGAGATTCCTCTGATTGCCGTGGATTTTGAGTCTGCGGGACTGCCCGAAATTGGCTGGATTACCTCTCTTGACGCGCCACACCGCATTGCCGATGCCATTTTGAGAGACTCTCTTTATGGGGGGAAACGCTTCCGCGAAACCGAGATTGGGAAACATTTTACGGAAGCCACGGCAGCGAATGCCACGGTGTTGTACGGGTGCTGTCCGTTTGCGCTTACCCTGGGGATTTGGGATTCGACGGGGCCGCGTGGCGGGCTGGGGACAAAGTTTCAGCGTGCCGTGGTCAGTGAGATTGTGGCGGTCAACGCCGTGAAGGGATGCAAAACCTCGAGCCGTATCGATCCGCTCAATATTGCCAGGGATTCTGTCACCGTATACGAAGCGAAGGACGATGCGTTGCTCAGCTGGACGGCGATCGAATCAGAAGCCAAGATGAAGGGCAAGTCTGCCCTGAAAATTAAAGAAGGTAAGCCGAGCAATGTGAATCACGGCAACATTCCTCCCTCGTGCGAACAGGGCAAAGGTGGCGTGACCTGCGATTATGCGTTGCAGACGAGCGTGTTGTCGTTGGCGGCCTTGCGCAAACTTCATTTCCATGTGAAGGCGAATCGTTTTGTCGATGATGAGGCCCGGGTCGTGTTGGCGGCACTTGGGTTATGTGGCGTCGTTCTTTCTCATGGGGAGCTGGATCTGCGTTCCCGTTGTCTTCTCGTTCCGGAATCCGCGTGCGAGTGGGAATGCATCTATGCGGATGGAAGTGTCGTCCAGTATGCCATCAGCGCCGAAGAGGTTAAGGCTGTTCTGTCTGCCGCCATTGACAAGGCCAGTGAGGCAGGGTTGCCATGGAACCGTGAGGTCATGGTTCTGACCCCCTCCAAGCCGCTCGTCGATCTGGTTAAAAAGAGCATGGAAAAACAGGCCACCACTGGTGAGACGGAGGGATAGTTCATGCTCGTTCTACAATGGGAATACCTGTTGGGATCGGCAGTGGCGTCGCAATGGAATGATCGCCAGTCTCCCGAGTGGCCTCCGCATCCGGATCGCGTTTTCCAGGCTCTCGTCGCAGCCTGGGGCGGAACGGGATGTCAGCAAGGGGGGGCTGCCGCTCTGCGATGGCTGGAGAGTCAGCCCGCTCCGGGCATGTGCGTGGAACACATTTCTCCGGCAGATACGCGTATTCGTAAAGAGCATCTGTCTTATGTGCCCGTCAACGATACCGAAGGCAAGGATATCGGCATTCTGCCTTCGGAACGCGCCAAAAAGCCTCGCTGTTTTCCGACCATCGCCGTGGACGGCGTGACGGCTTTGGTGTGGCCTGACGCTCAGTGCGATAAAGCGGTTTTTGATGCCCTTCAAGAATTGTGTGTCAATGTCACCAATATTGGGCATTCCTCTTCTTTGGTGCGCGTATGGCTCTCGGATTCTCTCGATATGCCGATGACGTTTGTTCCCGATCAAAATGGTTCTGAGGTCATGCGAGTCCCCTTTGCAGGGCGTTTTGACATCCTTGTCGATGCTTATTCTGAGGGCGGAGAAAACTGGAAACGACCGCCCGTGGCCAAATGGCAGCGCTACGCGTGGGTTGCCCATCAAAAAGCCCTCACTCCGCAGAGCGTGTTTGAACGCGAGATGATCGTGTTGCGTCAGGTCAAAGGAGAGCGGTTTTCTCTGGCACAGGGGCCCAAATATGTGGCCGCGCTTCGGTCGGCCTTGATGAAGTCGGCTCAGAGGGTCGATGAAATGGGGGGGATCGATATGCCAGGTGAGAATGGGACAACGAGGACGGCGTTATCCCTGATAAGCGGACATCACTCTGACGGCAGTGTTCTTCAGGCGCCTCATGTGGCTCTTGCGCCTCTGGGGTTTGTGGGACATGCGCATGCCGACGGGCATATCATGGGGGCGGCCATCCTGTGTCCTAAAACGCTGACCGACATGGAACGCGAACTCGTCGAACGCACGGTGATTGCAAGCATGAAAGACGATCAGGTTCGTCTTTATTTCGGGGCGGCTGGGGATGTCACTCTGGAAGAAAATGTGGGGGCGGACATCGTCACGCTGAACCCCGGAGCCTGGTCTCACGCGAGCCGCGTCTGGGCCAGTGTCACTCCGGTGGTTTTGGATCGATTGCCGCCGCGAAGCAAAGCCAAATATGACGCATGGTTAGATGCGCAAATCCGGACCAGTGTGGAGCGTGTGGGGTTGCCCGCGCCGGTATCCATCAAATATTCGAGGTGTTCTTTTGTGCTGGGGGCTCCGACCTGTCATGAAGTGGCGCCGCTGTTGCGACGGAATGATCAGGTGCCACGATGGCATATCCATGTAGAAATCGAGTTCTCAGAACCTGTTTGTGGGCCAATCCTGATTGGTGCTGGAAGGTATCGGGGGTACGGCCTGTGCAGACCTCTTAGAGACAGATGCCATCGTGAACAAACAGAGGTGTCATTTGATTCAGAGTGAACTGAATTAAGGAAACTCTGAATGGAGTATTGCAGAGGGGGTAGCGGCGTATGCGCGCAAGGCCGAAGGACGAGCACATAGCCGCTCAGGGGGAGACTTCCCCCTCCCCAAAAGAGCCATTGAACTTCTTCGCCGAGCGCCAGTTATCTTTACATTTTGGAGTGAATCGCCATGATTCAAAAAGAACTCGCCGTTCAGTTTAACCTTGAGTTGTTTAACGAATATTTTCGCGCGTGCCATGGTTTTGAGCCATTTGACTGGCAGAAAGCCCTGATGTCGCAGGTCCTTGAAAAGGGCTGGCCGGATGTTCTTTCACTCCCGACGGCGGCAGGAAAGACGGCGGTGCTCGATATTGCGGTGTATGCCCTGGCGGCTCAGGCGGGGTTGCCTGGAGGCCAACGCACGGCTCCGCGTCGGATTGTGTTTGTGGTCGACCGGCGTGTGGTGGTGAATGCGACGTTTGAACGGGCCAAGGCCATTTGTGAAGCGCTGAATGCGCATAGAAATGAGGCTTGCGTGCTCGGAGATATGTATCGGGCGCTTATGCGCTATGGGGGAAAGGAGGCCTTGCAGGCGTATGAGTTGCGCGGAGGCATCTGGCTGGATTCCGGGTGGGCGAAATCGCCTGTCCAGCCTTCAATTATCGTCAGTACGGTCGATCAGGTAGGTTCACGGCTGTTGCATCGCGGATATGGGTTGTCGCCCAATGCATGGCCTGTTCAGGCGGGATTGCTGGGGAACGATGTGTTGATTGTTCTGGATGAGGCGCATCTGAGCCATCCTTTTGAAATGACGCTCGATAAAATTTCGCATTACCGCACGTGGGCTGAGCATCCTTTGGACCTTCCGTTCCATGTCGTTCGCATGTCGGCGACCCCGGGGGCCGATCAGGGCGAAGTTTTCCCCGAGGATCGGGGCGTGATTGAAGAGGATGGGGGGCTTGGCGAGAGACTTCGCTGTAGAAAGCCGGTGTTATTGTGGGATCCTGTGGAGGATAAGGGAGGGGTGGATGCGTTTGTCAAGACAGCCAGGGCGTATGTGGAAAGCGGACATTCTACCGTGGCCGTCATTGTCAATCGCGTGTCGTGCGCGAGGGAGATTTTTTCTCAGCTGAAAGACGATAAGACATTCGAGTCCATCTTGCTGACGGGGCGATGCCGGAGCCATGACCGCGACGTGTTGATCGGAGAATATCAGGACAGAATCCTGTCGGGGAAAAATAGGACGGACTGTGACAAACCGCTTATCGTCGTGGCTACGCAATGTATAGAGGCCGGGGCTGATTTCGATTTTGAAGCCATGGTGACGGAGTGTTGTCCGCTCGATTGTCTGCGCCAGCGGCTGGGAAGACTCAATCGGTTGGGAAAGCGGTCCAACGCGCACGCAACGGTCATCATTTCCAAAAATAGTGCCGCAGAAAATGCCGACGGGACATGCGCAAATCCTGACTTCATTTATAAGTCGGCGCTTTTTGATACGTGGAAGCAGCTTAAAATTTGGGCACAGGAATCCGAAGAGGGAAATTTGCTGGACGGATCTGCCTCGGCGATGGATGCGCGAGTCGAAGAACTCGATGAGGCCGCGCACTCCAATTTGCGGGCTCCTGTGGTGAACGCGCCCATCATGCCGCCCATTTATTGTGATTTGTGGGTTCAGACGCATCCTGTGGCGGAGCCCACGCCCGACCCCGCGATCTTTCTGCACGGACCTCAGCGCGGCGCGGCGGATGTCCATGTTGTTTGGCGTTCAGAGCTGGATTTGAATCCTCAGCCCGATCAAACCGTGTCTTCGGGGGATTCCGTCATGGCGTCATGGAGCGATGCGCTCGATGAACTCGAAGCCTCCATGAAGCGAGTCATGCAGGCACTTTGTGGTTCGTCCTGTGGCGGTCTTTCAGGGAAGAATGAGGAGGGAGTGAACGCCGACGATCAAAATGCGGGCGGTTTTACGAAATCCTGGTCTCAAATCACTGGTTTTATGCCGCCACTTGTCGGAGAATCGGTGGCCGTCCGTTTGTGGGATGTACAAGCATGGCTTGCTCAGGACAGTCATGGCTTAGGCAAGAAGAAGTTGCAGGAACTCCGAACACATGACAGCGATGTCGAGGGAAGTCCTGATGACAGCAGTGCCGTTAAAGGACAATGCCGTCCCTTTATTTTATGGAAAGGCGATGACGCGACACAGGTGAAATCCCGCGTGGAGGATATTCAGCCCGGCGACACCATTGTCGTCCCGGCTTCTTATGGCGGGTGTGACAGGTTCGGGTGGGCTCCTGATGATACGCAAAGGGTGAGTGATATTGCTGACATCGTGCGTTATGATGCACGCAAACCCGTGGTTTTGCGAATCGGGCGCGCCTTTGCCAAAAGCTGGAAATGTGATGAATGCGTCGTGGACGTGCTGATCAAGGCGATCTCGCTACAACAAAATGCCAATGCCCATGGGGAACAGCAAATCGCCAATACCATCCTGGAAAAAATCATTCTGATCCTCGAGGCCATAGAGGGCTGTGAAACACTTCCAGAATGGTTGCGCCATGCCTGCAAACTGTTAAAGAACGAACCCTATGCCTTGCAGCATCCGGGAATATTCAAAAGCAAGTCCGGCGAACCGTTGATTTACCTATGTTCCAAATACTGGGATGAGAATCATACCAGTATGGGGGCTCGCGCCATTCCGCTCGAACAGCATTTGAGGGAGTGTTCGGAACGCGCACGGGATTTTTCTGGTCATATTGGGCTTGATGCTCGTGATGCTGAGACCATTCGGTGGGCAGGCTTGCTTCATGACACGGGAAAGTCAGATCCGCGATTTCAGGCCATCCTGTATGCCGGAAGCCGGCTCGCCACCAAAAAACGAATGATGGAAGGAAAACTCCTGGCCAAATCCGAGAAACAACGCGCCAATCCCAGGGAATACGAACGTTGCGGCTACCCCCTTGGTGCGCGCCATGAGTTGCTTTCCGTGAGAATTGCCGATCAGCTCATGCGTCAAGAAGTGGTACCCAACGATATCGATACGGATCTGCTGTTTCATCTCATCGAATCTCATCATGGCCGATGTCGATGTTTTGCGCCCGAAGTCCCTGATCCCAAGCCTGTGCATTACGTCTATTCGTGGGACGACAGCCACGCGGTGCGCATCTCAACCCAATCCCAGTCCGATTTTGACAGCGGTGTGCCCGAGCGTTTTTGGAAACTCATAAAAACCTATGGATGGTGGGGACTTTCTTTCCTCGAAGCCATCCTGCGTCTGGCCGACTGCTGCGTCTCTGAAGAGGAGTCAAAATGATGAATTCGATCGAATGCCTTGGCATTGACGGTACCAACCCCCTTGGCTTTCTTGCTTCTATGGGGGCTCTTCGCGTCGCCACTTTGCATGATTCCAACGCCAAAATGCGTTGGAATATCGATGTGGCCCAACCATATCCCATCCTTGACACGACTTTATCCCAAGACGAATTTGCACAGTGCTGTGCAGACGAAATCAAAAATGTCGAAAAATGGCTTCCAAAGCGAGATATCATTTCGACGGACCCGGTCTCCTTTCGTAGGGATTTTGAGTCTGTAGAGAAACGGCTTTTGCAGGCATCGCAGGAGTCCGTGGAATTGTCGTTCATGGATTATATCGCGGCTTTCGGCAGTGATGGCGTTTGTAAAACCAATTCTTCGGCGATTTCTGTCTCAGATTTGAGTTTTTCAAACGGCAATAGCCATCAATGTTTGTTTAAAGACTATCGGGCCATTTCAGCCAATCCATCGATAAACGCAGATTTGATTCGCATGAATATTTTGGGGCATCAAAAAAAATATGGAAAACAGATCAGCCTCAACTGGGATCCCGGAACTTTGCGAAGTCATGCATTGAGATGGAAAAAACCCGCCGATGATGCCAAAGAAAAAAAAGTGGATTGGGCCATGGATACTTTGGCCTTCTTGGGATTGGCCGCATTCCCGGCGGTTCCTGTCGACGATAAACTCCAAACGACCGCAATCTTCAAAAATTCCAAGCTCGGGGATGCTTTTATATGGCATCTTTGGAGATCCGATATTTCCTATAAAGTCGCCTGTAGTCTTCTGACCTCATCCAAAATCCATTGCGGATGCGTCAGTTATGCCTCCCGACGTATCAATCCAGACGGCAAACGCTATTACTTTGCCCCGGCGGTGTGCCTTACGGCCATCCACGAATAATATCCTGTTAAAGTAGAAGGTCGATATGATTTCAAACCGATGCATGTGTATGTGAGATGCGTTTGTCGGAAATCATATCGAATATGCAATAACCATCGCGCATATTGGCTGCGGATAATGTAAAGCAAAAAATCTCGTGTGTGATGAAGGGAGAGTCTACCGCCATCACACATATGTTCCTTCATAATTTTTTTAGACATTGGCTTTCCTATCATGTCAAATTATGACGAAAGCACTCACGACACCTATCTCACCGCGGATATGGTTGCCCATTGTGCCTATTGTCCAAGACTGCTGTTTCTGATGTATGTCGATGGGCGATGGGACGAGAATTACTACACCGAACACGGTTCCATTGTCCATGCGCGCACAGACGGTATCGAAGACGCCCTGCCCGATTGCGAACGCGACAGCGATGCCCCTGTCTGTGCGCGTAGCGTCATGCTGACTGACGAGCATTTACAGCTGCGCGCAAAACTCGATCTTCTGGAAGCAGAAGGAGATGAGGCTACCCCTGTCGAATACAAGCGTGGAAGTGTTCCCGATACCCCAGAAAAAAGTTATGAACCCGTTCGCATCCAACTCATGATTCAGGCGCTCCTGTTGCGCGCGCATGGATTTAAGTGTACTCGGGCAATCGTTTACTACGCTTCTTCAAAAAAACGCGTTCCAATTCCTATGGACGAAGCGCTTGAACGCAGGACATTAGAAGTTATCGAGCAAACGCGCGCCATCCTCCACTCAGAAGATTCCCATTTGCCGCCGCCTCTTGAGGATTCCCCAAAATGCCCGGGGTGTTCGCTTTCAGGCATCTGTTTGCCCGACGAAACGCGTTTTCTGCAGGATGTTTCCAATCATGCACAAGCTCCATCGACGAAGACAGACGTCATCCCCGACATTCGACGCCTTTATGCCGCGCGTCCTGACGCCGTCCCGCTTTACATTCAGGAACAGGGCGCTCGCATCGGAAAAAACGGGGATTCTATCAAGGTCACAAAAGGAGAAACCGTTCTCGGAGTTTTTCCCCTCAAAGATGTCTCGCAACTCGTCCTTTGCGGAAATATTTCCATTTCTGCGCAATGCCTCCATCTTCTTTGCCAGGCAAACATCCCCGTCGTTCATCTCTCCATGGGACATTGGTTTTATGGCATCACCTTCAATTTCGGACTCAAAAATGCCTATGATCGTGCGGCCCAGTTTGCCGTTGCCTCCAACCCTCTACAAAAACTCGCCTACGCCAAAGCCTTCGTCAAAGCCAAGACCCTCAATCAGCGCACCTTCCTGAGACGAAACGCCGCCAAGGATGTCGACGCATCGCTCAAAAAAATGAAATTTCTCATTGAGCGCATCGAAAATGCACAGGCCATCGACGAACTCATGGGCATTGAAGGAAGCATCGCCGCCATCTATTTCGGCAATTGGGACGCCCTCATCAGTCAGGAGGCCGCATGCGCCACGTTCATCCCAGAATCCCGCAACCGACGCCCTCCCAAAGACCCCGTCAATGCCCTCCTTTCCTTTGGCTATGCCATGCTCGCCAAAGATATCACGGTTGCTCTGATGGGCGAAGGACTCGATCCCTATTGGGGCTTTCTTCATGCCCCGAGACACGGCAAACCCGCTTTGGCACTCGATCTTATGGAAGAATTTCGCCCGCTCATCGTCGATTCCGCTGTGCTCTCCGCAATCAATCAAAAAATGGTCACGCCCGGCGACTTTGTCCTTTCAAACGCCGGCTGTGCCATGAAAGACAGCGCGCGAAAAGCCTTCATTCGCGCCTACGAACAGCGTCTCGATCAACTGATCACGCATCCCATCTTCAGTTATCGATGTTCATGGCGCGTCGTTTTGCAACTTCAGGCCAAGCTCCTCGCCAAAGCGCTAAGGGGCGATATTTGTGGTTACATTGGCATCGTGACCCGTTAGGTTTCTGTTTTTGGGGTGGGGGAAGTCTCCCCCTGCGCGTCTATTTCGCCCTACGGGCTCAATACGCCGCTACCCCCTCTCCGGTTCTTCCATGACCAATTCATTCACGCTTGCACAGAAGGTGCTTTGCATCGTGGATTTTCAAGTCATCGTCATCAGTGACCCATGGGGCATTTACACTTCGTGGAATGCCACTCCAGTTGCGGACAGGTGAAGCTAAGGATTAAATAAACCTAGGTAGAGCAATGGCAGAACGCTGAGGAAAAGAGATGAGACGATTTTGCATTATTTCCTATGATGTGGTCGACAGCAAACGTCGAACAAAACTCTACAAGCTCCTCCAAAACTGGGGGGATCGCATTCAATATTCCGTCTTTTGTTGTCAGCTCAATCCCCGTGAACGTCTCCAACTGACCAATGCCATGAAAGAAATCCTTCACGCCACCGAAGATCAGGCATTTTTGGTGGATGCAGGGCGAGTGGAGGGGGAAAATCCAATGCCACAGTTGACTTATTTGGGACGGATATGGAAACCTGATGCCAGAACCCAGGTCGTTTGACGGCTCATTTGATAAATGTCGAGTACCGCTGAGTTCTCAGATTGCCAAGGGGTGCTCGCATGCCTTTGAAAGTTGAAGATGAGAAAGAATTTTAATTTTCTGAGTGCATTTTTTTCTTTTTTGGGGTAGACACGATTCCGGGTGTTCGAAAAACGCCTTGTAATGTCTTGATTATTCGCTTAAAATTAAGACATAGATTTCCGCATCTTTATAGATGCGGCCACATTGAAGCTGCGGATTGCTCGCCGGACGAAAAACGATCTCGCGTTAATTTCCGCATCTTTATAGATGCGGCCACATTGAAGCCTCGCAAGGTAATCAACCATCTGGCGCTTTGAACCGCATTTCCGCATCTTTATAGATGCGGCCACATTGAAGCCATGTGCCTTTTTTTCGCGTTTTCGGGGGCCAAAGACATTTCCGCATCTTTATAGATGCGGCCACATTGAAGCCAAGGAACCCCGTTCGGACGGCTCGCCGCATGGCTTATTTCCGCATCTTTATAGATGCGGCCACATTGAAGCTTGCCATCGGTCAAGCTCGTCCATCAGAAGATACTTGATTTCCGCATCTTTATAGATGCGGCCACATTGAAGCGAGATGAGAATGCAAGTCATGCGATACGTACATGTGCATTTCCGCATCTTTATAGATGCGGCCACATTGAAGCACAGGTCGATCAGCCGGTCCACCGAGGGCGGTTCTGATTTCCGCATCTTTATAGATGCGGCCACATTGAAGCTCGCTCGCAGACGCGCAAGCTGTTATTCCGGACGTCTCATTTCCGCATCTTTATAGATGCGGCCACATTGAAGCTTATCAAGGATACGTTCACCGACTACGGCGATCTATATTTCCGCATCTTTATAGATGCGGCCACATTGAAGCCTGAGTCTCCGTGGCACGGCAAGCAAGCGGGAAAAGCCATTTCCGCATCTTTATAGATGCGGCCACATTGAAGCAAAGGGAAATATCGGTCTCGCAAGAACGGGCTTTCCCATTTCCGCATCTTTATAGATGCGGCCACATTGAAGCCTACCACGATCACTTGCTCGTTTTGTAGTTCGAGTGAAAATTTCCGCATCTTTATAGATGCGGCCACATTGAAGCAACGTTCTGTTCGCCTCTAGGACGCTTCCACGCGCGCATTTCCGCATCTTTATAGATGCGGCCACATTGAAGCCAGGCATCAGCGAGTGCACGCGGACGGCCCAATGACCCATTTCCGCATCTTTATAGATGCGGCCACATTGAAGCAATTTGGCTCAGAATCAGACGACGGCATCGAGTCTTATTTCCGCATCTTTATAGATGCGGCCACATTGAAGCACGGTGATGTGCAGCACGCCAACGCTAGAGGACGGGCGGATTTCCGCATCTTTATAGATGCGGCCACATTGAAGCACGCATTCTTTGGCAAGCGTTGTCTTGCCAGCGCAAGATTTCCGCATCTTTATAGATGCGGCCACATTGAAGCACACGAATGGCGGCATATTGGCGGCGCGTCAATGCGTGATTTCCGCATCTTTATAGATGCGGCCACATTGAAGCTGAGCAATGCCGGTGCAGCAACAGACACCGCGGTAGAGCATTTCCGCATCTTTATAGATGCGGCCACATTGAAGCTTAAAATTTCGATAAAATCACCGGCTGAGATGAAAAAAATTTCCGCATCTTTATAGATGCGGCCACATTGAAGCCGGCAAGTGGGTCGCGCCTCTGCGTGGCCAAACGCCGAATTTCCGCATCTTTATAGATGCGGCCACATTGAAGCTCGGGGATGCGATGTGTCCATGCGCGCGCATTCGGCACGCATTTCCGCATCTTTATAGATGCGGCCACATTGAAGCGACACGGTGCGCGGGTTCATGGCATCAGGCGAGGCACATTTCCGCATCTTTATAGATGCGGCCACATTGAAGCAACAGACGGCGCCTAATGTCCGCGGCCTGAGATGTGTAATTTCCGCATCTTTATAGATGCGGCCACATTGAAGCAAGCCGTCCAGCTTAAGCTCTCCGTCGGGGAGGAACTCCAATTTCCGCATCTTTATAGATGCGGCCACATTGAAGCTGAATTTCCGGCGTCGTCGGGATGACGCAAAACACGCCAATTTCCGCATCTTTATAGATGCGGCCACATTGAAGCGTCCGGCAATCCTGTTTCTTGCGCCGTCGCTTTGAACACATTTCCGCATCTTTATAGATGCGGCCACATTGAAGCTTCCCGATTCTGCCACCATACATAGCCGAACAGCGGTTATTTCCGCATCTTTATAGATGCGGCCACATTGAAGCTATCGAGCATTGACCGACGAGCTGAAGCGCCTTTTGAAATTTCCGCATCTTTATAGATGCGGCCACATTGAAGCTTTCTAGCCTGCGAATAGCACGGAAAAAGTCAAATGCATTTCCGCATCTTTATAGATGCGGCCACATTGAAGCAAGTTGCCATCGTAGAGAGCTGCACGCAGAAAACAAAATTTCCGCATCTTTATAGATGCGGCCACATTGAAGCCGACGAGCTGTGCGCCATCCTGAATCACCTTGTCGGTATTTCCGCATCTTTATAGATGCGGCCACATTGAAGCTCGTCGTCTGGACCGCACTCAGCCTCACGCTTTTCTTATTTCCGCATCTTTATAGATGCGGCCACATTGAAGCCTATCGTGCGTGCCGTCGAGCGACGGAACGGTTCCGCGATTTCCGCATCTTTATAGATGCGGCCACATTGAAGCCGAGGAATGGACGCGGGTCAAAAGCGCACCATGGTCCGCATTTCCGCATCTTTATAGATGCGGCCACATTGAAGCCAGTGTATAGCGAGCAGGGTTTCGTCGAATGGCTAGTATTTCCGCATCTTTATAGATGCGGCCACATTGAAGCAAGTAGGCTAGGGCCCGGAACCGCGAAGACTGCGGGATTTCCGCATCTTTATAGATGCGGCCACATTGAAGCGGGCCAAAACATAGGAGGCAAGGCCATGGCATTTGAATTTCCGCATCTTTATAGATGCGGCCACATTGAAGCTGGACGTCGGAAAACACGCGCCATTACTACGTTAGCGGATTTCCGCATCTTTATAGATGCGGCCACATTGAAGCGAACTCGCCGATGCACTCATCGCAAGGCGGCGCGTTGATTTCCGCATCTTTATAGATGCGGCCACATTGAAGCTTAGCATCCTCGCGACCTGGCTTTTTCGGGCTTTCCCAATTTCCGCATCTTTATAGATGCGGCCACATTGAAGCCCTCCTATGTTTTGGCCCGAAGCCGTCCCGGGGTTATTTGATTTCCGCATCTTTATAGATGCGGCCACATTGAAGCAGATGCGCGATGCAGGCTTAAAAATCGCGTTCCACGTATTTCCGCATCTTTATAGATGCGGCCACATTGAAGCTTTGATGGCGGCTGCGGCGTCACGCTTCCATTGTTCGAATTTCCGCATCTTTATAGATGCGGCCACATTGAAGCACCCTGACAGCATGGCGGAGCACATCCATCGCCTAGATTTCCGCATCTTTATAGATGCGGCCACATTGAAGCTCGACGTGACCGGTTCGCCCGTTCAGGAAGGCGACGCTATTTCCGCATCTTTATAGATGCGGCCACATTGAAGCTTTACATACGTTTAGGTAGAACCTATTGCTTTTCAGATTTCCGCATCTTTATAGATGCGGCCACATTGAAGCAAAATATCCACAATATCCACGAAATCCACGGCTCTTTATTTCCGCATCTTTATAGATGCGGCCACATTGAAGCCGGTGGCGCGTCCGTGTCTGCGTCGCACCATGATATGATTTCCGCATCTTTATAGATGCGGCCACATTGAAGCGCGATGCGCGACAGGTCGTCGGCGACCTTGTCCACGCATTTCCGCATCTTTATAGATGCGGCCACATTGAAGCAAAAGGCATTCATTCCTGATGTTCGCCGCATAGCCCGGATTTCCGCATCTTTATAGATGCGGCCACATTGAAGCTATTTCATTATGCCTCCTTTGCATGTTGTTATAATCTATAATTTCCGCATCTTTATAGATGCGGCCACATTGAAGCCCGCGGGATGCTGCGACTCCCGCGGCCCCTTTTTCGATTTCCGCATCTTTATAGATGCGGCCACATTGAAGCCAACTTGAACGTTCTCAATCAACTCGCGATGGTTGAAAATTTCCGCATCTTTATAGATGCGGCCACATTGAAGCGCACGTAGCGGCCGGTCAAATAATCTTGTCCAGACGTTATTTCCGCATCTTTATAGATGCGGCCACATTGAAGCTTATGTGCGGGATGCGCTTATCGAGGAGCTATGCGAGGGAATTTCCGCATCTTTATAGATGCGGCCACATTGAAGCTAGTTTGTCGTTACACGGCGGTTAAGGTTTGAAACACCATTTCCGCATCTTTATAGATGCGGCCACATTGAAGCTAGCACCATACGACTTGCAGTCTCCGTCTGGCATCCGCATTTCCGCATCTTTATAGATGCGGCCACATTGAAGCTTATTCATGGGATAGTGTGAAGGTTGCAAATTTCAGGAATTTCCGCATCTTTATAGATGCGGCCACATTGAAGCTGGCACGTCGCGCCGAACCCAGACGGCGGTTTGCCCATTTCCGCATCTTTATAGATGCGGCCACATTGAAGCTTGCCATTTCGCTCATGGAAAATCCTTTCTCTCAAAGATTTCCGCATCTTTATAGATGCGGCCACATTGAAGCATGCCTGCCTCAGTGTAGACTTGGCCGCACTCTTTGCATTTCCGCATCTTTATAGATGCGGCCACATTGAAGCTGCTCAGCTTCTAATGCCCGTTTAAGGCCGGTAAGGACATTTCCGCATCTTTATAGATGCGGCCACATTGAAGCCGGATCTATGCGCACCTTTCGTCGCTTTGCCCCATTGCATTTCCGCATCTTTATAGATGCGGCCACATTGAAGCGGATTGCCGCTTCTGCGGCGAGTGATGTGTCATTGGCATTTCCGCATCTTTATAGATGCGGCCACATTGAAGCTTAGTTAGTGAGTGAGGGAAGGGGCCTGGGGCCTGGGATTTCCGCATCTTTATAGATGCGGCCACATTGAAGCCCTGAATCTGATTGAATGTCAATCGTCGCTGTGCATCGAAATTTCCGCATCTTTATAGATGCGGCCACATTGAAGCAGTAAATTTCCAACACTGCTTTCTGGCCTAATATATTTAAATTTCCGCATCTTTATAGATGCGGCCACATTGAAGCATCCTCACCCGCCGACAAGAGGCCGCCCACATTAGGGATTTCCGCATCTTTATAGATGCGGCCACATTGAAGCAGAAAATGCGGCCCAATCGACCGAACAGGCCGCCCCATATTTCCGCATCTTTATAGATGCGGCCACATTGAAGCAAAAAAAGTTGACATGCGATTAAATTGCTCTATTATTGATTTCCGCATCTTTATAGATGCGGCCACATTGAAGCAATGAGCATATTATCAGCGGCGTCGCGAGGGGGAAGCGCATTTCCGCATCTTTATAGATGCGGCCACATTGAAGCTATATATGTGAGTGTGTGAGCGAGTGAGTGAGGGCGAGATTTCCGCATCTTTATAGATGCGGCCACATTGAAGCTGGATATGCTCGCAACAAAGGTCTATGCGCGCGTGGATTTCCGCATCTTTATAGATGCGGCCACATTGAAGCACAAAGCAAATAAATTGCTTATTATCGGCGACGTCAAATTTCCGCATCTTTATAGATGCGGCCACATTGAAGCAGTTGCCAATCGAACCGGGGATGGGGGTGAAGCTTCATATTTCCGCATCTTTATAGATGCGGCCACATTGAAGCATCCCCGACGACAAGAGGCCGCCCACATTAGGGCGACCGAATTTCCGCATCTTTATAGATGCGGCCACATTGAAGCTTCGAATCTCTGATGTGCTCGTATTATGTGCGGAATATCATTTCCGCATCTTTATAGATGCGGCCACATTGAAGCAGGTCGTCTTTGACGAGTTGCCCAAGCTTTTTATGCTCATTTCCGCATCTTTATAGATGCGGCCACATTGAAGCCCTTTTTTGATGCCGACTCGAACGCGGCCATTTGCGAATTTCCGCATCTTTATAGATGCGGCCACATTGAAGCGTGCGGCGCGGTCAATAAGGCGAGCGTCGGCGCATTCGATTTCCGCATCTTTATAGATGCGGCCACATTGAAGCTAGCTCTGAATGCGTCGTCGCCGTCCGTCGTGTACGGATAATTTCCGCATCTTTATAGATGCGGCCACATTGAAGCTAATCTCTTCTGTGAAGGCCGTTACACTAATACAAACAAATTTCCGCATCTTTATAGATGCGGCCACATTGAAGCAAGATACATTTAGGTATTCCAAGAGCCGCACAACATTGCTATTTCCGCATCTTTATAGATGCGGCCACATTGAAGCTTACGACGACGAGGCAAGGATCGAAGAAATAGCGAAAAATTTCCGCATCTTTATAGATGCGGCCACATTGAAGCGACGGCGGCTGTGTCGCGATTTGCGACGCCCTTCCGATTTCCGCATCTTTATAGATGCGGCCACATTGAAGCAGCAAATCGAGACGGGCGGATCCAGATGCTCTCACGGTTATTTCCGCATCTTTATAGATGCGGCCACATTGAAGCTGGCCTTCGCTTTGTTTGTGGGATAAGGCCGCCTCCACATTTCCGCATCTTTATAGATGCGGCCACATTGAAGCTGGATATTTTCATGAAAGCAAGCAATTATGCGGGTTTGATTTCCGCATCTTTATAGATGCGGCCACATTGAAGCGAAACAGTTCCGAACCTTCGCCACGGCGATCACTGATATTTCCGCATCTTTATAGATGCGGCCACATTGAAGCCTTGTAGCGGCGCGTCAGGACGGTCATCTGCATAGCAATTTCCGCATCTTTATAGATGCGGCCACATTGAAGCCAAGTTGGATGTGAATCTTTGTGATGTCACTAAAGTATTTCCGCATCTTTATAGATGCGGCCACATTGAAGCGCACCCGTGAGCCCGTCCGGTTGCGGGCATCATCTGCCAGATTTCCGCATCTTTATAGATGCGGCCACATTGAAGCCTGCCCTCACGGCGGCCCTCCCCGGCGCCCCTCCTCGGCGCATTTCCGCATCTTTATAGATGCGGCCACATTGAAGGACCGCGAAGACCTGCTCAAAATTTCTGTGAAAGCTCCGATTTCCGCATCTTTATAGATGCGGCCACATTGAAGGCCCGTCCGATGCACGCGATGCAAAACACGCAAAATGAATTTCCGCATCTTTATAGATGCGGCCACATTGAAGGTTTTCTTCGAATTGGCTTAGCCAAAACTCACATAATGTATTTCCGCATCTTTATAGATGCGGCCACATTGAAGGCCAGCCTTTGGCGCCGTCGATGAAGCCGCGCCGAAAAATTTCCGCATCTTTATAGATGCGGCCACATTGAAGGATGTTTCATGCCTTCAGTAACCATCTTGCAGATATCATATTTCCGCATCTTTATAGATGCGGCCACATTGAAGGTTTCACGGGGCGGCCTTCCTGAGCGCGTAACCGGCGCAATTTCCGCATCTTTATAGATGCGGCCACATTGAAGGAAACTTAGTGCCAAATTAAATAGCTCACAAATAGCAGAATTTCCGCATCTTTATAGATGCGGCCACATTGAAGGTAACCGTGTCAGTTTCGTTTACCATTACGTCACTGTCATTTCCGCATCTTTATAGATGCGGCCACATTGAAGGCTATTATGTGCAGAGTTTTTACCGCGCCACCGCCGGTTAATTTCCGCATCTTTATAGATGCGGCCACATTGAAGGAACAAAAGCACTCCGTCATGCCATATCGTTCGATAGCTATTTCCGCATCTTTATAGATGCGGCCACATTGAAGGCGCCTTGAAGCTCCCCCGCCCTGCAAGGTCGTCTATGATTTCCGCATCTTTATAGATGCGGCCACATTGAAGGTCCTGTTGCCTTCTTTTCGGCGGCCTTAGGTGCGACCTATTTCCGCATCTTTATAGATGCGGCCACATTGAAGGAGGCATACGCGCGGGCAAACGACACCTCTGCCGGCGAGATTTCCGCATCTTTATAGATGCGGCCACATTGAAGGTTTCTCCGCGAGTCTCGGAAACCCGCGCGTATCGCATGATTTCCGCATCTTTATAGATGCGGCCACATTGAAGCCGCCAAACCCATTCACCGGGATGAACTTTGCGAACCGATTTCCGCATCTTTATAGATGCGGCCACATTGAAGCTTTTCGAGGAGCTCACCCGTGCGGAATTTGTATTCCAGATTTCCGCATCTTTATAGATGCGGCCACATTGAAGCACGTGATATACGCGCTCGCCCGTCTCGGCGTGCGTCCAATTTCCGCATCTTTATAGATGCGGCCACATTGAAGCTCGGCGACGATGAAGAGCTTCATCCTCATCCCCGTTGACGTATTTCCGCATCTTTATAGATGCGGCCACATTGAAGCTCAAAGCGCGTCGATTGGGCTCCCCCTCGCGACGCCGATTTCCGCATCTTTATAGATGCGGCCACATTGAAGCACACAGCAATTTAATCGCTGTATATTCGGCGGCGTCGATTTCCGCATCTTTATAGATGCGGCCACATTGAAGCCTGTATATTTGGCGGCGTCAACGGGATGAGGATGAAGCTATTTCCGCATCTTTATAGATGCGGCCACATTGAAGCTGGGGGGCCGCTTCATCGGCGCCCCCATCGGCATTCTATTTCCGCATCTTTATAGATGCGGCCACATTGAAGCTGGCATACAGATCGCCAATAAGATTTACTTTGTCTTCGATTTCCGCATCTTTATAGATGCGGCCACATTGAAGCTCGGCCTTTCGGATGATGATGCGCGCGCGTGGGAGTCAAATTTCCGCATCTTTATAGATGCGGCCACATTGAAGCTTATCGCGATCCTGCACGCATCGCGGAAATAGCGAAAAAATTTCCGCATCTTTATAGATGCGGCCACATTGAAGCCAGACGATACGCGACCGTGTGCCGCCGGAGATGATGAAATTTCCGCATCTTTATAGATGCGGCCACATTGAAGCAAAACCTTGACCGGGTCTTTCGCTTCGTAGCTTGCCATTTCCGCATCTTTATAGATGCGGCCACATTGAAGCAAATAAAAAATCAAAAAAGTTCTCATAGGCAAAACCCAATTTCCGCATCTTTATAGATGCGGCCACATTGAAGCTGCCCGACGCGCTTCGGTGGTCGCTCGGCGTCCGGAGATTTCCGCATCTTTATAGATGCGGCCACATTGAAGCATCGAAGCCGTAGCGCCCGAGGAACTCAATCATCTGCTATTTCCGCATCTTTATAGATGCGGCCACATTGAAGCTACCGTGGCAGAGTGCAAGCCAAGACCGCAACAATCGATTTCCGCATCTTTATAGATGCGGCCACATTGAAGCGGTTTTAGCGCCGGGCACGTTTCGCGCGGAGATTTCGGATTTCCGCATCTTTATAGATGCGGCCACATTGAAGCGAATCCAAGCACGGCGCGGTGCGCTTTTGGAATAAGGCGATTTCCGCATCTTTATAGATGCGGCCACATTGAAGGATAGGTAGGCGCGCGTGTGCCCGCGCATGATCGAGATTTCCGCATCTTTATAGATGCGGCCACATTGAAGCCATCCTAGAACGAATAGAGATTGATGGAGACATAACAAATTTCCGCATCTTTATAGATGCGGCCACATTGAAGCTCTATGCTCCTTACGATTTACGTCAGGCTCATGCGCCTGATTTCCGCATCTTTATAGATGCGGCCACATTGAAGCTAATCGGCGACAAAAGCCGTGCGGTCTTTCGACCATATTTCCGCTTCTTTATAGATGCGGCCACATTGAAGCCCATGGCATCCTTGTCGGTCGCGGCGCGCATACCGGGCGATTTCCGCATCTTTATAGATGCGGCCACATTGAAGCAGGTTCACACGACGAAGGACACGCTAGAAGAAAACCATTTCCGCATCTTTATAGATGCGGCCACATTGAAGCCTCATTTCAAGACTCCCTTGCAGATCGCTATTGACTCAGATTTCCGCATCTTTATAGATGCGGCCACATTGAAGCCTAGCCAGACAGGAAAAACCGAAACACTCATTAACATATTTCCGCATCTTTATAGATGCGGCCACATTGAAGCAGTTTTGGGATCACGTCCGATAAAAATTATTATGTAAAATTTCCGCATCTTTATAGATGCGGCCACATTGAAGCGAGATGACGCGATTATTCAGGTCGTTCGGGATAAGCACAATTTCCGCATCTTTATAGATGCGGCCACATTGAAGCCTTATGAGAGTAAGATCCACCGCATCCAAAAATATCCCATTTCCGCATCTTTATAGATGCGGCCACATTGAAGCGATGCGATGAATGCCGCGTCGAATGCCTGGCGTCTCACGGATTTCCGCATCTTTATAGATGCGGCCACATTGAAGCCCGCTGAAAGGCTAGGCTGATCGGATCGCCTTCGCCACATTTCCGCATCTTTATAGATGCGGCCACATTGAAGCAACCGATTTTCACGTTTGCGCCGCGACCAATGCCGAGATTTCCGCATCTTTATAGATGCGGCCACATTGAAGCTTCAATGTCCCCCTCATACGCGTTCACCCATTCACGGATTTCCGCATCTTTATAGATGCGGCCACATTGAAGCAATGCGCGCGCCTGATGGGGCTTCGCGCAAGTCCAGATTTCCGCATCTTTATAGATGCGGCCACATTGAAGCATGGTATAAATCCGATTGGAAAGCCTTCGTAACTAGGATTTCCGCATCTTTATAGATGCGGCCACATTGAAGGCGCCTGGAGGACGAAACGATCCGCGCCGACGTTGACAAATTTCCGCATCTTTATAGATGCGGCCACATTGAAGGCAGCCGAAAAGACAACCAAAACAACCAAAACAACGGATTTCCGCATCTTTATAGATGCGGCCACATTGAAGGGGTACAGGGCAGAGATGCCAGGGCTCAGAACTTCGCCGGATTTCCGCATCTTTATAGATGCGGCCACATTGAAGGCATTCGTATCGAACTGCGAACCACGTGGACTACTCCGGCCGGAATTTCCGCATCTTTATAGATGCGGCCACATTGAAGGGAGGTCTGAAGGCAACCACGAAGCCTACTGGCGAATAAATTTCCGCATCTTTATAGATGCGGCCACATTGAAGCTGCGGCTTTGACCCGCGTCCATTCCGCGGTACTTAAATTTCCGCATCTTTATAGATGCGGCCACATTGAAGCCAGGCTATCGTTGGCTCTTTTGGGTCGCTCCAGTCGATATTTCCGCATCTTTATAGATGCGGCCACATTGAAGCCAGAATTTCTGATTTATCCAATTCTGCAACAATCAGATTTCCGCATCTTTATAGATGCGGCCACATTGAAGCTCACCCTTGTTGTTACGACGGCGAGCAATACAGTAAATTTCCGCATCTTTATAGATGCGGCCACATTGAAGCGGGTCTTTTCTGGGTTGCTAAGTGCGCGCACGAAATCGATTTCCGCATCTTTATAGATGCGGCCACATTGAAGCGAGATACGACGCGGCGGCGCGCGTCGCACATTCGAGGATTTCCGCATCTTTATAGATGCGGCCACATTGAAGCCTGACATCGAACACCCGACGTATGCATGTCCTAAATGATTTCCGCATCTTTATAGATGCGGCCACATTGAAGCCGTTTGCATTGTTCCGCGGGCCATTCAGGCGCGCGCCTATTTCCGCATCTTTATAGATGCGGCCACATTGAAGCGCGAGGTTCAGAGCCTTAGCTATATGCGTCATGGGAATTTCCGCATCTTTATAGATGCGGCCACATTGAAGCAGGTTATGTTGGTATGCAAGGTTCGATCACATCATCCAATTTCCGCATCTTTATAGATGCGGCCACATTGAAGCCTCATGAACCAGATATTGCCATTATTGCCTTTAGGATTTCCGCATCTTTATAGATGCGGCCACATTGAAGCAGCGCTGTTTGCGGCGCCTATTCTCGCCAGCATCGGCTCATTTCCGCATCTTTATAGATGCGGCCACATTGAAGCTGACCAGTTTTGTAGCAATATCCAACATGCTATCAACGAATTTCCGCATCTTTATAGATGCGGCCACATTGAAGCTATCGCACTGATTTGGGCGCAGAGACGGCGGCAAATGATTTCCGCATCTTTATAGATGCGGCCACATTGAAGCGCGCACATTTGCGCCGATTCGCGCTTTATCGCGGCGGACAATTTCCGCATCTTTATAGATGCGGCCACATTGAAGCGATTGCCATTGCAAGGCTTTCGCTTTTTCGGTTTCGGATTTCCGCATCTTTATAGATGCGGCCACATTGAAGCACGCGACACCCGAACTCATAGGCGCTCTGAGGGACTTCATTTCCGCATCTTTATAGATGCGGCCACATTGAAGCGCGACTGTATTCTTTCTGAAGAGCAAGATTATCTAAAATTTCCGCATCTTTATAGATGCGGCCACATTGAAGCGCGCCAAACGAGGCCGCTTTTTTGAGCGCGTTGTATATTTCCGCATCTTTATAGATGCGGCCACATTGAAGCGACAAATCAAATCCGTCAAATCGGGTGGTAATCATTTGATTTCCGCATCTTTATAGATGCGGCCACATTGAAGCAGGTCCAGGCACTTCGGACCGGTGAGGCGTCTTATCAGATTTCCGCATCTTTATAGATGCGGCCACATTGAAGCAGCGTTTCATCATCGATAGGCATTCCACGCCAGGTTCTGATTTCCGCATCTTTATAGATGCGGCCACATTGAAGCAAGCAATGCGGGGAACGTCGGGAACTTGATTTCATTATTTCCGCATCTTTATAGATGCGGCCACATTGAAGCTGCCTAGCGAGTGACAAGCAAAAAGACGCGCGCGGGACATTTCCGCATCTTTATAGATGCGGCCACATTGAAGCATGGGCGGCCCTTCACCTGTGGCCGCCGCTTCATGGGATTTCCGCATCTTTATAGATGCGGCCACATTGAAGCGACATTCTGGGGGGGCCTCCTGACCGGCGGCCCAATCGAATTTCCGCATCTTTATAGATGCGGCCACATTGAAGCTGCGATGCGGGCGTCATCCCGATAGTATTTTTCGAATTTCCGCATCTTTATAGATGCGGCCACATTGAAGCTCAGGCCGCCCTAATGTGGGCGGCGCGGTTGTTAGGCCATTTCCGCATCTTTATAGATGCGGCCACATTGAAGCTTAGGCCGCCCTAATGTGGGCGGCGCGGTTGTCAGGCCATTTCCGCATCTTTATAGATGCGGCCACATTGAAGGCGAACAAGCGCAAACACGCCGCGCCCTGTGACGCTTTATTTCCGCATCTTTATAGATGCGGCCACATTGAAGGGAAAACATGCCCGTGTTCGTGAGGGTCGTATGATTTATTTCCGCATCTTTATAGATGCGGCCACATTGAAGCACTCGACGTCGGGGGAACTTGGTCGTTCCTCAAAAAGGGATTTCCGCATATTTATAGATGCGGCCACATTGAAGCAGCCCTGGGTCGTGCGCACGGCGTCAGAAGCGCCGATATTTCCGCATCTTTATAGATGCGGCCACATTGAAGCTAGATAGATTGTCCTGGATGGCAGACTCTGAACGTGCAAATTTCCGCATCTTTATAGATGCGGCCACATTGAAGCTGATATAGGCATTACGATCGCGGCGCGTCCGGTCTCATATTTCCGCATCTTTATAGATGCGGCCACATTGAAGCTTTTATTCTCTGAAACCGCCGAAGACCGCGCGGACGAATTTCCGCATCTTTATAGATGCGGCCACATTGAAGCAGATCTCCGTCGGGGAGCGAAAATTCCATAAGCGACTTATTTCCGCATCTTTATAGATGCGGCCACATTGAAGCGAAGTTGCTGCAAGAAATACGCATTGGTGGCATTTTGGGATTTCCGCATCTTTATAGATGCGGCCACATTGAAGCCCGCATCGACGAATATGACCGCCGCACGCACGAAGGAATTTCCGCATCTTTATAGATGCGGCCACATTGAAGCATAGGCCCATCTGGACGCAAATCGACGATTACCGGCCCATTTCCGCATCTTTATAGATGCGGCCACATTGAAGCCTACAAGACACCGGCAGGAAGGATCTACGCTCCGGAATTTCCGCATCTTTATAGATGCGGCCACATTGAAGCCTGGTCAGGTAACGTCTGGGGCATTCGACGAATACGGATTTCCGCATCTTTATAGATGCGGCCACATTGAAGGCGAACAAGCGCAAACACGCCGCGCCCTGTGACGCTTTATTTCCGCATCTTTATAGATGCGGCCACATTGAAGCGCTGAGATGCAAGCCAGAGACGTGCCTGGAACGCCTAATTTCCGCATCTTTATAGATGCGGCCACATTGAAGCAATTCGAAGAAAAGGCCGCCGCACCGAAGGCCGCCGCAATTTCCGCATCTTTATAGATGCGGCCACATTGAAGCGGGAATGATAACTGAGGCAAAGTCACGCTTGCATCAAATTTCCGCATCTTTATAGATGCGGCCACATTGAAGCTCAGTCATACGTGGACCTTCACGGCGTGCTTCAAGAAATTTCCGCATCTTTATAGATGCGGCCACATTGAAGCTGCATTGCTTCGCGGGCCATTCAGGCGCGCGCCTATGAATTTCCGCATCTTTATAGATGCGGCCACATTGAAGCTCGAGAGCTACGATCCAGCGCCCTTCGTCGCGCCTGTATATTTCCGCATCTTTATAGATGCGGCCACATTGAAGCCTGAATCCGACCACATCGACAAACAGGCATTTGTCGTGCGATTTCCGCATCTTTATAGATGCGGCCACATTGAAGCCTGAATCCGACCACATCGACAAACAGGCATTTGTCGTGCGATTTCCGCATCTTTATAGATGCGGCCACATTGAAGCCTGCTGTCAGCATGATTGCGCGCGCCCGCGTCTATGGAATTTCCGCATCTTTATAGATGCGGCCACATTGAAGCGACCCGGAGCGGCCCAAAACGACGGTCTGCGCCTTGTAATTTCCGCATCTTTATAGATGCGGCCACATTGAAGCACAAAGCAATTTAATTGCTTATTATGAGCGACGTATCGGATTTCCGCATCTTTATAGATGCGGCCACATTGAAGCAAACCTTTGACGTTTTTCTGCGGTCGATCGCGACCGAATTTCCGCATCTTTATAGATGCGGCCACATTGAAGGTTCTCGGCCTTACCGACAGCAACCACGACGATGTGCCCATTTCCGCATCTTTATAGATGCGGCCACATTGAAGATGATAAACGGGGGTGCCGGGCGCTCAATTAAGCCGGGTGATTTCCGCATCTTTATAGATGCGGCCACATTGAAGGTACTGGGTAGACCCAACTCCAGTGTGGAGTAGAATGAATTTCCGCATCTTTATAGATGCGGCCACATTGAAGGCTACAACGACCCGGGCCGCTGGGGATATGCTATGCAGATTTCCGCATCTTTATAGATGCGGCCACATTGAAGGCTCGTAAACGACCTCGCACGGCGGGGGAGCTTCAAGATTTCCGCATCTTTATAGATGCGGCCACATTGAAGGTGTCAAAGTCGTTGAAGAAGCAGCCCCTTATGTGCCTAATTTCCGCATCTTTATAGATGCGGCCACATTGAAGGATGCTCCGCACATGCGGCCTAAATCGACGAAGATTGAATTTCCGCATCTTTATAGATGCGGCCACATTGAAGCTCACGCACGATCTGAATGATCGCGTCATCCCCAACGATGTACTTTCCGCATCTTTATAGATGCGCCCACATTGAAGCTGCGTCGATTTCATATTCCCAACCCATCCCCAAAAAAACAAATCAGAAATGCGTTTAAGGGAAGTGAAAAGGCTCCAATGTAGGTGAAATGCCTTCATGAAAATGCGCGCAAAAAAAGGCAGAACCTTAAAATGCGGATTGAAAGGGGGCGTCAATCGGGGTAGAAGGCGCGGCGGATTTGTTTGCCATGGGGCAAACGTTTTTTCATGAGTCCGAATAAAAGGAGAAATATGGTTGAGTTTGCAGAAATATTGAAAAAAGCCCAGTCGTATCGCGCTGAGATGTCGCAGTTTCTTCGCGACATGATTCGTATTCCGAGCGAGTCGTGTCATGAGCGCGAAGTGGTTTTGCGCATTAAGGAGGAGATGGAGAAGGTTGGGTTTGACAAGGTTGTCATCGATCCCATGGGGAATATCGAGGGGTACATCGGTCACGGTAAGCACGTGATCGCGATGGACGCGCACATCGACACGGTGGGCATCGGCGACAAGCGCCTCTGGACGGAGTGCGATCCGTATGAGGGAAAAGAGGACGATGAAACGATTTGGGGACGCGGCGGTTCCGACCAGGAGGGCGGGATGGCGGCCATGGTGTATGCCGGTAAGGTCATCAAGGATCTCGGGCTCGAAGGCGATTACACCCTCATCGTGACGGGGACGGTGCAGGAGGAGGATTGCGACGGCCTGTGCTGGCAGTACATCGTCAACGAATTGAAGCTCAAACCCGAATTTGTCGTCAGCACCGAACCGACGAGTTTGCGCATTTATCGCGGTCATCGTGGCCGCATGGAAATCCGCGTCGAAACGCGCGGTGTCAGTTGCCACGGTTCTGCGCCCGAACGCGGTTCCAACGCCATTCATAAGATGGCCGACATCATTCAGGACATCCGTGCGCTCAACGAAAACGATGCCGCTGACACGACCGAAATCAAGGGGCTCGTCAAGATGCTCGATGAAAAGTACAACAAACAGTGGAAGGAAGCGCGCTTCCTTGGCCGCGGTACGATCACGACGTCCGAGATTTTCTTCACCAGCCCGAGCCGTTGCGCCGTGGCCGATTCCTGCGCAATTTCGCTCGATCGCCGCATGACCGCTGGCGAAACTTGGGAGTCGTGCCTCGACGAAATCCGTGCCCTGCCCAGCGTCAAGAAATGGGGCGAGGATGTCACCGTCACCATGTACAAATACGAACGTCCCTCCTATACGGATCTCGTCTATCCTACGGAATGCTACTTCCCCACGTGGGTTTTGCCCGAGGATCATGACGTCTGCAAATCCCTCGTCGAGGCATACAAGGGCCTCTTTGGCAAGGATCCCGTCGTCGATAAATGGACGTTCTCGACGAACTGCGTCTCCACCATGGGACGTTATGGCATTCCCAGCATCGGGTTTGGCCCCGGTGCCGAAGAACAGGCGCATTTCCCCAACGAAAAAACGTGGAAGGATCACCTTGTGACCGCGTGCGCCATGTACGCCGCCATCCCCCAGACCTATCTCAAACACGTCAAGTAAACCTCAAATCTTCGCTCGTTTATCCCATGTTTCAGGAGGCATGCACCCGTCAGGGCGTATGCCTTTTGGTTTGTGGAGTCCGATGCGTAGTCTCATCATAACCCCGCGTTGCGTCGTGTCTTCTTGCGTCGCAACGCTTTTTCTGCAATTTTTCAGGAGTATTTTTTATGCAAACACAGTTTCACGGCAAACATTTCGTCACGCTTCGCGACTGGTCCAAAGAGGAAATCGACACACTCCTCGATGTTTCGAGCGATCTTAAGCGCGACTTTGCCTTGGGCCACGTCAACAACATGCTCGAAAATCAGACGATTTTCCTCATGTTCATGGAGCAGTCCACGCGTACGCGTAACTCCATGGAAGCCGGTATCACCCAGTTGGGCGGCCACGGTCATTTCATCGATGGTCAGACGTCGCAGCTCGCCCACGGCGAGAGTGCCAAGGATACGGCCATTATTTTGAGCCGCATGGGACACGCCATTGCCATGCGTTATTGCAACTGGAGCTACGGCAACAAGTTCATCACCGAAATGGCCAAGTGGGCGACCGTCCCTGTCATGAACCTTCAGTGCGACCTCTATCACCCCATGCAGGCCATTGCCGACCTCATGACGATGCAGGAAAAATTCGGCCGCAATCTCAAGCGCATCAAGGTCTCCATCATCTGGGCTTATGCCGAAAGCCACAAGAAACCGATTTCCGTTCCCCTTTCGCAGGTTCTCCTCTTCCCGCGTTACGGAATGGACGTCTGCCTTGCACACCCCAAAGGTTGGGAACTTCCCGACTGGGTTATCGCCGAAGCCAAAGCCAATGCCGAGCGTTACGGCGGCACCGTCACCGTCACCGATAACGAGGAAGAAGCCTATCGTGACGCCCATATCGTCATCCCCAAAAACTGGGGTAACTGGGTCAACGATCAGACCGGTCTGGCCGCTGCCGGTGCCGTCAAGGTCGTCGATGAAAAATTGATGGCTCATCGCAGCTGGAAGTGCACGCCCGAAAAAGTTGCCCTCTGCGACAAGGACTACGTTTACATGCACGCCCTTCCCGCCGACCGTCATAACGAAGTCGACGATTGCATCATCGACGGCCCCCACAGCATCGTGTATGACGAAGCCGAAAACCGTCTCCATACCGCCAAGGCCGTCATGGCCCTCACCATGGGCGGTCGTGGTCGCGCTTAATTTTGTTTTTTTTGTGGGGGGACTTCGTCCCCCCACAAAAAACAAAAATTTAATTCACGTCGATGATTTCTTCTGCGAAGTCGGTGCCGACGGTGGTTTCGGAGCATTCCCACTGGAAGTTGTCCAGGATGACCGTGGAATCGAATTTGAGGTCGCCGGTGTCCCAGATGTAGAAATCGAGGTTAAAAATTTCGCCGGGGTTGACGGGGGCTTTGGTTGTGAGCCATGCGGTTCCGCCGCCGCGTTTGACGAGGGCGTCGTCCCCGGTGGTATAGAATTGCGGATAATACGCCGCGAGTTCTTCGCTTCCATCCTTACAAATCACCCCGCCGCATGTGGAGGTTTCTGGGTCGCATGAGAGCATGGCTGGGCATTGGTCGGCCATGGGGTTTGCGAAGTTGCCGTTGCATGGCGCTTCGGAGCAGGTGGTGAAGAAGGCATTGTTGACGGAAACGGGGTTTCCGTTCATGTCGAAAGAGATGTTTCCGTCCTCATCGTCGAGGGCGCCGTCGTTGTTGGTGTCGGCGATGGGTTTTCCGTTTTCGTCGGTGAGGATGGAGAGGAAGAAATCGTTGTATTGTGAGCAGACGAAATAGGGATATTCGCGAGAGAAGAAGCGGAAGTCGAAACGGATGCCTTTTGCGTCTTTGGGGGCTCTGATTTTGAAGTGCAGCTTGACGGTATCGTAGATGTCGGCGCCGCCGGATGCGCATTTGGGGTGGGTCTGGAGCTGGTTTGCATGGGCGGTGCGGTAGGGTTCTGGGATGGAACCGCCGAGGGACATTTTCATGTCGTCGAGGCCGTATTGTTTGAGTTCGGTGGCGGCATCGCCGGCGATACCCGAGGAAAGAAGGATGAAGTTTTGTCCGACGCGGGGAGGAATTTTGAGATTTCCATCGCTGTCGGCCATGCCCTGTTTGATGTGGATTTGCCGAGGATCCATGCCGATGGCGTAGTCGCTGGAGGGGGAGACAGAGAACTCGATAAGGCCTGGGTTTCCGGATTCGGCGCTGACGATGTTGAGGCACATATCCATGGCCTTGGCCATGGCCAGGGCACCGGCGGCGGAGGCGTTTTTGGCTTCGCCGTAGGTCCATGAGACGCCGTCGCCGCACGTACGGTCTTTGATGGTGCAGTCGGCGACGACGGTGCCTCCGCTGCTGCAGAGGATTTCCGGGTTGTCGTCGATGGCGCCGCTGCAATTGTCGTCGAGATTGTTGCCGAAACAGTCGATGCGTCCGGGATTGACTTTTTCGGGGTGGGCGGTGCGGCACATGTTGGCGTTGTCGCAGCAGTCGATGAGGTTTCCTTCCCCGTCACAGATGGTGTATCCGTCGCCGTCTTCGTCCTGCAGGGTTTCGGGGGTGCCGTTGCAGTCGGTGTCGAGTTCCAGGTTGAACGGGTCGCATGTGTATGTGAAAGAAGGCAACACCTGTCCCTCGCACGCCGACCAGTCTGCCCCGAACGCATTGGCGACGCACGTTCTCTCGCCGGATCTGCACTGGCCGACATCGCGCGTGCTGTCGGGGCCGTCGTAACAGGGCTCGGTCTGTCCAAGCTCGCATTCGCAATAGTAGGATTCGCAGATGCCGTCCTGATTGCAGTCGAAGGCGTTGTCGGCGCAGGTGCAGGCGCCGTCGCGGCATTGTTCGTATTGTGAACATGCGTGTCCGCATGCGCCGCAGTGGTCGTGAGAGGTCTGGAGGTCGACGCCTGGGCACTGGGTTTGGGTTCCGCCGGAGGCTTTGCACGTGCCGTTCTGGCAGATTTCGTCGGCGTTGCAGGCGTGCCCGCATGCGCCGCAGTGGTCGCGGGATGTCTGGAGGTCGATGCCAGGGCACTGGGTCTGGGTGTCTTCGGATGCGTTGGATCCGTCGTCGCTACTACAGGCCGCAATCATCCATAAGGCCAAAACGTTGCAGGCAAAGATGCGTTTGTTCATCGAACCATCTCCATGATGAGTACAGGAGTCAAAAGAAACGAAGCGAAATCGGTGTGTTCTTGTGGGGGAAGTGTCCCCCCAACGTCGCTATTTGCGCGGCGTATTGAGCGTGAGCGAAATAGCCGCGCGGCGGGGCGGATGGAGGCCGGAGGCCGGAATAGCCGCCGCCCAAATACGCGCCGCCCCCCTCTGCCTGGCGGCATTCGTGACCGGTGGCAATGCGGTCGAACAAAGGGATTCCAACACGGGACGGTATATCGATTTTTGGCGCAAGACGCCATGGATAGTCTTAATGTGTGTCGAAATGACAGAACGCGTGGGTTGGCTTTTAAACCCTCGGGGAGTGTGCTAAATTGCGGCGAGCTAAGAGTTTGGAAACTACTGATTTTTCTTGTGATTTTTGATTTCAGCCTTGGAGACGCAACGTGAGACGTTATCAATTATATGGGTGTTTTGTGGCCTTGTTGGGATGGTTGGCGGGATGTGGGGACGATTCCGGCGACGGGGCCGCGACGTGCCAATCGCCCAAGATGTGGTGCGGTGAGACGTGCGTGGTGCTTGATGAACTTCATTGGAGTGCGTGCGGGACGTGTGCGGCGGGGTATGTCGATTCGGATGGGGATGCGGCGAACGGCTGCGAGACGGCGAGTGCGGCGACGTGTGAAGCGGCTGAGGCGCTGTGCGGTGAGACGTGCGTGGTGCTCGAGGAACTTCATTGGAGTGCGTGCGGGACGTGTGCGGCGGGGTATGTCGATTCGGA
>SAMEA3663025__coassemble_444_pt1 | contig 31759 bp, 20 predicted proteins | sample SAMEA3663025__metabat2_low_PE_002 | metagenome-assembled genome bin SAMEA3663025 (sample SAMEA3663025) | pig gut metagenome | biome: pig gut; feature: pig-associated habitat; material: faeces | place: France | collected 2012 | reverse complement strand
ACAGAACGCTTTGTCGCCGGCGACGGCGGGATCGTCGATGAGGCTGTTGCCGCACTTGATGTTGTGCGCCAAATCGGTGAGTTTTCGACCTCGGCTTGCGGTGGCAAGCCACAGCGAAAGTCTGGCGATTTCGACCGATTCTTCGTTGATGTCGACGCCGTAGAGGTTGTTTTCCAAAATGGAGGTATCGACGTCACTCAAAATGAGGGTGTGGCCGTAAGTATGGGCTTTATAGATGTCGATCAGACGGTGCTCATGCTTCAAAAATTGAAGCGCCGCATTTAAAAAAGCCCCCGAGCCACATGCAGGATCACAGATTTTGAGACCAAGCAGCCATTGCCGATAGTCCTCCAGGGTATCCGCAAGTTTCTTCTTTGCCTCCTGCTCCTTTTTGGTATTTTTCTTGTTTCGCTCGGCATAGGTCTCGTCATCAATGCCGAGTGCCTTTTTCTTCTCATCGCACAAACGACCGACAGTGTTCTCCACGATGTATTTGGTGATGTACGCGGGCGTATAGAAAACGCCGTCCTTTTGGCGCTTTGAGGTTTTCTTTGCCTTTTCCGTTTTGGCTTCCGACGAGGAGCCCTCCTCGATGATTTGCGTCTGAACTTCTTCGATTTCCGTCAGGCTGTGCTCAAAGATATGCCCGAGGATATCGACCGAAACATCGCTTTCAAAATCATAGTTTGAAAGTTTCTGTGCGCCGAGCAGAATTTCGTCATCAATGACAAAGGTGTCGAGCGCCTCATCCTCGCGAAACAGCCCTCCGTTGTACCCAAATACGGTGATCTCTTTATCCTGATGCCCTTTGTCGATATAGACAAAATGACGCTTGAACAGCGCATAAAGCGGCTGATAGGCGTCGTTGTCTTTAAACATCTGCCACCGCCGGATGATTTTGGCAATCGTGTTGGCCGTCAAAAGCCCGCGGTCTTCACAAAAAAAGATAAAAATCAAGCGGTCGAGGAGCTTCTGCGTTTTGCGAAATAAAAAGAGTTTGTCGAACCGATCCACGTTATGCTCGACGATATTGTTGAACAGATTTCTTTTGAATACGGAATAGTCCTTATAGAAGTTTGCCGTAATTTCCGTTTCGCTTGTCAGCGAATCCGCTTTGATGCGTGCCGGGACGTCGCGTTCGATTTGCGTCAGCGCAAGGCAGAGATAGAGCGCTTCAAACGCCTCCCGGCTCAAATGAAAGAGGTCAAATTCGAGGTATTTGTCGGCCGTATCGATATAAAATCGCAAGCGCTCAAAGTTGCTGATGACCACATAACGACAACCGGGATGATGCGCTTTGTATCCAAACGCCTGCGGCTCAACTTTGGACAGATCGAGCGTGTTGCACCCTTTGAGCTCGATAATCACCCGGACAGTTTCATTCAGAATCACCGCCGCATCGGCAGATCGGCTGTCTGATTTGGAGGTCGCGTTCTGATTTTTCTGCTCGGTCTTGAGATTAAACCCCGGCTCAGGATTGATCGTGTAGCCAAGCACGTGGCAAAACAAGTCTCTGCAAAACCCTTCCTGATACTGGATCTCACTCGACTTGCGGATATTTCGTTGCTTCTCCTCGTTTAAGAAAGCGGATTCAAACCGTCGCCATGCTTCATCCACAGCCGACGGATCCAAGCCACGCAGATACCTGCGAAACACACTCTTCTGAAACATCAAAACTCCCCATCGGTCAAACACATCATTGCGGGCATGGCAGACGTCATGCTACATAAAAATACCCAGAACAACCATAACATGATTTCAGGCGCTTTCGTAAACGCGAAAATACGGACTTTAATCTCCAAGACGGTTCATCTCAAAACCTGAACTTTCATCCACAGCAAACGACCAACATGTCTTTCAGAGATTTAAAGATGATTCCTCGCCTGTTTTCGTGTATCTTTTTGCGCTCTGAACTCAGGACCTGTGCGGCAAGAATGCACACGGTCCTCGTGACTGACAGAAAGAGGGCTGGATGAAAAAAGATTTTTTGAAAAAATATACGTGGATGGTGTGTCTGCTGAGCGGCATGATGGTCGGCTGTTCTGACGATTCGAACGGATCTACCGAACAGTTGCCGGACATTCCAGGTGCCCAAAAAGGGGAACCGTGCGATGCCGACATCACATGTGACACCGGCCTCCAGTGCGACGACGGTATTTGTGTGGAACTCAGGGGGGAAGGAGACACCTGCCTCCCCGGGGACCACACCGTGTGCCGCGACGGCCTGGAATGCGAAGGCGGCGTCTGTATCCGTATTCTCGAAAAGGGCGCGTCGTGTGACGGTGCAAACCGTGCAAAATGCCGCGAACCTCTGACGTGCTACTCCGGAAAATGCGTCACGTTCGTCGACGAGGGTGACACGTGCAACACCGTAGATCTATGCAAAGCAGACCTGCTCTGCGTTGGCGGAATTTGCAAACCCAAAGCTCCGGAGGAAGTCGAAATCTGTGCCTCTGACGAAGACTGTGCCGCCAACCAGACCGCCAAGACATGTCTGAGTTCCGGCCTGTGCGGAACCATCGTGGGCGAGGGCGAACTCTGCCAGAACGGGAAAGTGGAATGTGAAGAAGGCATGACGTGCCTGGGCGCATGCGTCTATGTCGTCGGCGAAAACGAACCGTGCGACGACATGCTCAGGGTATGCGACGAAGAGGCATTCTGCATCGACGGGTTCTGCCACACGCCGCAGTACAATCTGGAACGCGGCATGGAGTGCAACCCGTCGTGGCTCTTCTGCCAGACGGACCTGACGTGTCAGGACGGCCGATGTTCGACGTTTGTCGCTGAAAATGAAGCCTGCGCCCCGGACGAATATATCTTTTGTGAAGAGGGAAAAAACCTCCTGTGCCTCAAGAACAAATGCACGCCCGTAGGCACGGAATGCGAGAGCACTCAGGACTGCGTCGAAAAAGACTCCTATTGTTGCCTCAACGAAGAATGCGGGGCCATGAACAAATGCGTGCCTTACGACGAGGACACGACCCACGACGATATGTGCCGGTTCCAGACCAAGCCCGGCATCTTTGAAGCACAGATACAATGCCGCTTCAAACCTGCCGCGACAGACGACTCACCCAACTCCAGCGCGGTCGAGATGATGCCGCTCGTCGGTCCGTTCGGCAACAAACTCGGTCTCAAAACCGTCATCGGCATCGTCACGCGAACAACCCGTGACAACAATCCAAAACTCGTGCGCTTTATCCATCCAGAAACATGCGAGGTGCTCGAATCCATACGAAACGACAGCCTCGGCACCTCATGGAACAACTACCCCGCCGCCGCCGATCTCGACGGCGACGGGCTCATGGAATTTATCGCCGTCAATTCCAGCAACAAAGCCATCGCCTATAAGTGGAATGCCGAAAAGCAAAAACACGAAGTGTACTGGACGGCCAGTGTAGCCTCGGGCGGCACGCCGCTCGTCTTTGACGTCAACGGCGACGGACTCCCCGAAGTCATCGGTGGGACGAGCGTCCTCAACGGCCAGACCGGCGCAACGATATATTCGGGAAGCAACAACGGAAGCGCCACCTACTCCATCGGAAACTTTGACCACGATCCCAACGGATACGCCTCCCTTCTGACGAGCGGCGGCGTCTTCAAGTGGGACGACACCAGCCACAAGTGGATCAAAAAGCTCAGTTTCTCCGGCAACGGTGGGCATACGGCGTATGCCGACTTTGGCACGCCCGGCGCCACGGCCGCCGATTTCGATTTCACCAAGCTCGACGGTTATCCCGAATACGTCTTTTCGGGCGGAAACAAGCTCACGCTCTATGCCCAGCGCACCAAAGAAGACGGCACCTACGAGGCGCAGCTCCTGATGGACGTGCGCGGCTACGCGACGGGCGGCCCCGTCACCATCGGCGATTTTAACAACGACGGTCTCCCCGAAATCGGCATCGCCTCAAGCGGACTTTTTGGCGTCTATGACCCCAAATGCAAGACCTACGAAGCCGGCCGTTGTGCCGACACCCACGTCATGTGGGAACGCTGGTCGCAGGACAATACTTCGGGGGCAACCGGCTCGTCCCTGTTCGATTTTGACGGCGACGGACAGGCCGAAGCCGTCTATGCCGACGAATGCTTCACGCGCGTCTATGACGGCAAGACGGGAAAAGTCCTCTTCAGCGCGCGCCGAAGTTCCCATACCTCGGTCGAAGGCCCTGTCGTCGCCGACATCGACAACGACGGCAGTGCCGAAATCCTCATGGGTTCCGATGCCAGCATAAGCTGCTATGGCGACGCCGGCGAAACCAAAACCACCACCGGCGTCGATCCCATCCACGAGGGCATCCGGTGCATGGACGACGAGGACTGCCCCAAAGGCGTCAACTGCCGCAAAGACCTCGGTCTGTGCACATGCCAGACCGACGACGACTGCAACACGCAATACGCCCCGGGCAAGGACACCTACCTCAAACAATATATATGCACCCTGCCCATCCATCCCGACGTCGGCATGATGACCAACCCCAAAGGCGCCGCCAACCGCACGATGGTCAAGCCGCGCGGCACGCGTCCCGAAGGCTATGACAACAGCTACAAAGTCTGCCGCGCCACGCGAGCCACCACGGATATCGGCATCACTGACATGATGATCTTCCGCGACCGCCTCGACCGGTGGGTCTCCTCGCGCAATATCTGGAACCAGCATGCCTACAACATCATCAACATCGAGGACGACGGCAAGGTCCCGACCCACACCCAGTGGTGGATCAACTGGGTGCTCAAAAAAGTCGGCCTGACGATCGACGGCACCGATCAGCCACGCCCCGAATACAACAACTACCGGCTCAACAAGCAGGGCAAGTACGGCGCGGGCATGGCCCCCGACATCACAGGGCGTTTCATCGCGGACTCGATCTGCGGCAAAACCGAGGAAGGAAAATCCGTCATCAGCGCCCAGCTGTGCAACCGGGGGACAAAACCCGTGGCCATGAACCTGCCCGCGACGTTCTATCTCTATTCCGAAGACGCCCCGGGACACCGCGGCGAGAAGATCTGCACATCCTACACCACCGTCCCCGTCGACATAGGGGTGTGCGGCCGCGTCGGCTGCGAGGTCGAGGACATCGAAGCCCTGGCCGGACAGAAAGTCCTCGTCATCACCAACGAGGACGAACACGGAAACGCCAGCACCGTCGAGTGCAACTACTCCAACAACACCGATACCATACAGATCGACAAATGTGACGTCACCATTCCGCCCATCAATTAAGAGACGAATGCGGTCGGAAAGACCGGACCCCGCGTTCGGCCATGGGGCCCTTGGGAGGCGGAAATACCGGCCTCCCAAGGGCCCCTCTTTATAGGCGCGGCGTATGCGCGGAAGGCACTGAGCACATAGCCGCGCGCGCGGGGCGCATCCGCCAAAGGCGGAAAACCCGCGCTCCAAAAGGCAAATTCCACGCTTCTGCATATATTGAAATACATACAGGATAAGCACACTATTTATACAGATATTTACATTTTATATATTTTTGGATTCAAAAATACAAATGACCTCGCACACTACATTTACGCCAAACGTGCGACATTGTTATATATGTAAGACACTCAACCACACCTACCACAACACACAGAACGTGATAAAAGATTTAAACTTTATCTCTTTGAAAGGTTGACTCTTTAAACATTCTAAAGCTAGTGTTTTGGAACTTTTTGGGCGTGCAATTATTTTATAGAAAAACGCCGGCCAAACACATCACTTTTTTGGAGAAAAACATGCAGAAGAACGTCCTTTATTATTTAGCCCTGTCGGCAGTGGCCCTTGCTTATGGCTGTTCGGACAGTTCGTCCCACGATTCGGCATGTGACCCGGAATCGTATGTTTCGACATGCCAGAGCGACACCATCCGGACCTATTGCGACGTCCACGGCATGATCAGTCTGGCGCAGTGCGGCGTTGGGCAGACATGCCAGAACGGGGTGTGTACCGGTGGGACGGTGACGTGCCAACCCTCGTGCCAGAACGGAATGCTGACGGTCTGTGTCGACGGCGTCGCCCAGACCACGGCCTGTGCCAGCGGAACGATTTGCGGCGTTCAGAACAACGCCCCGGCGTGCGTTCCCACGGGGACGGCGTGCGTTCCGGCTTGCGATGCGGCAAGCAACATGGTGACGGAATGTGCGGCCGATGGCAGTGCCAGCATCCGTTCGTGTGGAAACCAGATTTGCGGCACGCAGAACGGCATCCCCGCGTGCGTCGACAACCCCAACGCATGTACCGAGACGTGTTCGGGAACGACCCTGACGCAATGCGTCGACGGCGTTGCCCAGAAGCGGGATTGCGCCGACGAGGGTCTCGTCTGCGGTGCGGATGCCGGCGGCAAACTGGCGTGCGTCGAGGATGTTGGCCAGGACGACTGCAACGACACGGGGTGCGCGACCGGCGTGTGCGACACTGCCACGGGCAAATGCGTCGAATGCCTCACCCAGGCCCAGTGCGCGGAAGGGTACGAATGCACGAACCACAAATGCACCTGGATCCCGCTGACGTGCGATCCGGCGTGCGACGACGAAACCCAGATGTGCGATACCGCCACGGGAGAGTGCGTCGACCGGCCCAAAAAGTTCGAGATTGAATCGTGCGCGCCGCTGACCGTCTCGGGAAGCAATACATGCGAGAAGACCGGTTCCGGTTCCAAAATGGTGCTGCGCGGCGACGTGCTGACGATCGACAAGATTTACACCGGCGGCAGCGTCGTCGTCGAAAACGGCATGATCACCTACGTCGGATGTTCGCCCGACACTGCCGGTGCCACGGTCATCACGTGTCCGGATTCGGTCATCAGCCCGTCGCTCATCAACGCGCACGACCATATCTCGTACACCAACCAGCCGCCCGACAGCTGGGCCGACGAACGTTTTGACCATCGCCACGACTGGCGCAAGGGCAAGAATGGACACTCCAACCACAACGCCAATTCGACCCAGGACCCCCAGACGGGCGAGCTGAGACAGCTGTTGTCGGGAACTTCGGCCATTTTCGGAAGCGGGGGGCAAAAGCTCATCCCGAGCATCGACAAGGACGGCGTCTACGGCGTCAAGACGACGTACCAGACATTCCCGCTCGGCGACAGCGGCGGCTCGACGTATGACTCCGGATGTTCCAAATACAGCTACAAGACGAGCGAAGGCAATTTCGGCCCGCACATCGGCGAAGGCATCAACCAAGGCGCCCTCAACGAACTGCGCTGCCTCAGCGGCGAGGGCGACGGCGCCAAGGATATTTTCAACGACAAGCTCGCGATCATCCACGGCGTCGCCGCGACGCCGGAGATCATGGCGACCATGGCCGAGAAGGGCTCAAAACTGATATGGTCGCCGCGATCCAACATTTCGCTGTATGGCGACACCGCCATTGCGCCGCTGTACGACCGTCTCGGCGTCACCATCACCCTGGGCACCGACTGGACGCCCTCTGGGTCGATGAACATCCTGCGCGAGCTCCAGTGCGCAGACTTCCTCAACACGTACTATTACAACAAGCATTTCATCGACTACGATTTGTGGCGCATGGTCACGTATAACGCCGCCGAGGCGTTTGGTCTGACGAGCGTCGTGGGCCAGCTCAAGGCCGGACTCCACGCCGACATCGCCATGTACCGCAAGACGCCCACGCGTCAGCAGCACCGCGCCATCATCGACGCCGAGCCTCAGGACGTCCTCCTCGTCATGATCGACGGAAAAGTCATCTACGGCGAGTCGAGCGCCGTGGCCTCGTCGGGAAGCTGCGAATCGATCGACGTCTGCGGGAGTGCCAAGACGATATGTCTCGACCGGCTGGCCAAGAACTCGAGCAACTTCACGTACGCGTCCATCGTGGCGCAGGACAAATACAAACCGTATTTCTGCGGCACGCCAGACAAAGAGCCGACGTGCATCCCGATGCGTCCGCGCCCGACCGACACGACGGCCCAGCACACCACGCTGTACGGGGCCGAGAGTTACAAAAACAACGCGCTGTACAGCGATCCCAATGATATCGACGGCGACGGCATTCCCAACGAGCAGGATTCCTGTCCGACGATGTTCAACCCGGTACGTCCCGAGGACGAGCCGACAGCTTCGTCCGCCACCCAGGCCGACACCGACGGCGACGGCTTGGGCGACATCTGCGACCCCTATCCGTTCTGCGACGCCAACGACGACACATGTCCCGTTTTCAACCCCAAAGACGCCGACGGCGACGGATTTGAAAACGCCGTCGACAACTGCCCCAAAATCGCCAACCCCGACCAGAAGGATACCGACGGCGACGGTCTCGGTGATGCCTGCGACGCATGTCCCGACCAGGCAGGGGAACTTGCCCTCAACGGCTGTCCCCTCACCACCACCCCCATCGAAACGCTTCGCGACATGTTCGTCGACGGCAAACTGGCCGACGAATCCCTTGTCCAGTTTGAAGGCGTCGTGACAGGATTCGGCGTCGACTACAAAACCGCCGCGCGCAAGGGTTTCTTTGTCCAGAGCACCGAAGCCCCGGCCGGCCTCTATGTCTTCAACTCGACGGCCGCCGCCGGCGTCGAAATCGGCGACAAGGTCTCCGTCAAGGGCACGACCACGACGTATTACAACATGCTCGAGATCACCGATCCCACCGTCACCAAAACGGGAACCGGCACGATCTCGCCGACCGTTCTGACCGCCGCCGAATCCACGGCGCACCCCAACAAATACGACTCCGTCCTCGTCACCGTCGAGGATCTGACGACCGGAAGCGTCCCGCCGACCTTTGCCACCGCCGACACCTCCCTCTGGACATGCACCGATCCCTCGGGCAAAGAAGCCTACATCGACGACTTCGCCATGGGCACCGAAGCCCTCAAAGCCGCCGTCGTCCCCGACACGACGTACACGGTGACCGGCATTCTGGTCTACGACTACAGCAAATCCAAAATTGCCCCGCGCGGCGCCGACGATCTCTTTGCAGGGCTCGGCCTTTCGGGCATCGCCGCGGCGGGTTCCTCTGCCGAATGGGGTGCCCAGGTCGACATCACCGTGGCGATGAACGCCAACGTCGACACGGACACCCCGGTGGCCATTTCCTGCGGCTCCGCCACCTGTCCCTCCTCCGTCACCATTCCCGCCGGTAAAAACAGCGCGACGTTCTCTGTCACCATGGCCTCCTCGGGCGATACGACCGTTCAGGCCACCTACGACGGCAAAACGTCGTCCGTCACCATCGAAGGCCTCGACCCGAGCATTCCCATACAGGTGGCGGGATTCGCCCCGGCCTCGCTGGTGCTCAAATCCGGCGAAGCCAAAACCGTGACGCTTTCCCTCAACAAGGCGGCCAAAACGGCCACGACCGTCAGCCTGTCCTCCTCCCACGCCGACATCACGGTGCCCGCCACGGTCGGTCTGGCTATCGGGGAGCAGACCGTCACGTTTGACGTCACCGCCTCAGCCGACGCCACCGACGGCACCACCGCCAACATCACGGCCAAAATCGGCACCACGCCCGCCCAAACCCTTGCCGTCTCCGTCCTCAACTCCGTCGCCACGACCGAGACCTTCGACGGCATCGGATCCGGCAACACGAGCTATGTCGACGCCTCCTTTACCAGCACCGCCACCGGCCTGACCTGGGCCTACAAGGCAGGGCGCACAGGCCTCGACGTCTACGCCATCGACGGCGAGGGCATCATGTTCAACGAAGCCACCAAAAAAGCCGGTTCGATTTCGACGACCCTGACGACGGGCGTCCAGTCGATCGAAGTCCAGGCCAAAAAAGCCTTCACCGGCAACGGCGACCGAATCGTGACCCTCAAACTCAACGGCACGCAATGCGGTTCCCTCAAACTGACCACCGACGACACCGAAACGCTCAAATGCGCGGACGTCAATCTCTCCGGCGCTGTCGAAGTCCTCATCGAATCGACCGGAAAACAGACGACGATCGACAACGTCACGTGGCTTTCTTTCTAGGCGTTTTTCATGTGGCTTCGGCTTTGCCGGCCCGAGGGCCGGCATACGCCTTCGCCGCCCGGCTATGGCCTCTCCGGCCATACGCCGGGCTTTTTTTATCTTGCGCGAACCCTAACCCAAACCTCATAATCTCACCCCGTCCTTTTCACGACATCAGGAGGTTTTCGCCATGACTTATGCGGTCCAGTACACGATCAGCTCCCTTTATGGAGGCTACGCCCAGAAGTACAGCGTCGTGCTTTATGACGCCGCGCGCTTTGAAGCCCTGTTTGCCACGTTTGCCCCGGAACTCCTTGGGTTTTCTGCCGACGCCGCACGCCGCGAGTACGATCCGTTCGAGACGTTCCAGGGGTTGATGAAAATCCTCAAAAAGTTTAAAGTTCAAGGAAACAAGCCATTTTGCGATGCAATTTTGCGCGAATCGGATAGTATGCGCGCGGCATCGTTCGCCGATTCCGACGCCACGGGAGAATTTGTCGTCCGCGCCTACGGCGCGACGGGCATCTGCGTGCGCGGGGACGTCGAAACGCCGTTCGATACGATTACCGGCAGCCAGGATTCCTACCGTGCGGAATGCACGACGTGGCTGGGGGCTTTCAAAGACGACCTCATGTCCCTGCTCAATCTGTGTGAGGAAACGATCGCCAAGGATGCGCGCCTGGTCGCGCAGACCGTCCCCAACGACACCCCGAAGCCCGCGCCGCTCATCCAGATTTAGAGGTCGAAGCTATGGATAACACTCCCCAGGAAAAGGAAACGCCTGGCTATAAGCGTGTCCACTTTTTCAAGTATTTTCTCACCGAAGAAGACTGGAACGACCGACACGACTATCACGTGCAAAAGCGCCTTCTTCATTCGAGCGTCATGCACGGCATGGGCATCCAGGACGGTCAGAACACCCTTCTGGTGCGCGCCGACGAACCGGCCTCTCTCCGCGTCGAAATCACGCCCGGCATTGGCACGGACTCCAAAGGGCGCGAGATTTTTGTGCCCGCACCGGACACCACGACGGTGGAACCCGACAAGTTCCAGCTTCCGTGTGTGCTGTACATCAAGGTGGTCTATCAGGAAATGGCGGCCGACCGCGTCCGTCTCAAAGACGGACGCATCGAAAACCGATATTTTCGCGAGACCTACCGTTTTATCGTGAGCGATCGTCCTGCCGACGACAATCAGCTTGAGCTGGCCCGCGTCAGCATGACGCCGGAGTGCACGGCCATCACCAATCCCGTCGATCCGCTCAATCCCGGTCCCAACGAAATCGACATGCGCTACCGGCGCAACATGGCGTGCACGCGCGGCATCGACATGGAAGCTCGCCACCATCTGCTTCACATCCTGCACGAACGCAAAGCCGCCTATGATCGCATTGGGAGCCATGCCAAACTCGCCGAGATTGCCCTGCTCGGGCAAGATTTTGCCATCATGGGCGAACTCATCGAAGCCAACGTCCTCAAGGAATCGGCGTTGCCCGGCATCATGCGTTTTTTTGAAAAGCTCGACGCGCTCGTGCTGGAAAGCATCACCGAAAAGATCGACCCCTCCATTTTGGATCGCCCGGAATGGCGGCGCCATCTCGACAACTGCCGTGCCTTCAGGCTTCTCCTCGAAGAGCCCGGCAAAACGATGTCCCAAAAATTATCGATGGCCATCGTACAGCTCGAAAAGCTGTCGATATCCTATGCGCATCTGACGCGTCTTATCGGCAACGACCGCCGCGTCTACCTCCAGGGCCAGGTCAAGCCGCTCCTGACGTACTACCCGATCACGTCGAGCTGGGATTTTGTCAAGACCTGGTCGGCCGAAATGCCCCAGATTTTCAAGATTGACGATCTCGAATGGCTTCTCATGGGCGAACTCAACATCACAGAGGAGGCCTCGGAACGCAAATACAAGTTCCGGATATGTGAATCGCGGGACATCTGGAAAAACCGACAGCGTCTTTATTTTCCAGACGGCACGCTCATCGAGGACACCGGTGTGGCGCACGAGGGAGGCTATTCGGAATTCGACATTCCCGGGGTCATCCCGGACACGCATCTCGTGGTGATCCGCATGATGGACTATGCACGCGGCGACTACGAGCTTCTCTTTAACGTCAATGGGCAGGACGTGGGCATTTCGCGGTGTGACGGGTTTGACCGTCGCGCGCGCTGGCGCAACTGGCCTTTTGTCATTCCGGCCCATTTTGTCAACGACACGGTGCTGAAGATACGCCAGACGTTGCTGACCGCAGACCGCGATGTCAACATGTTCCGATACTGGTTTTATCAGCCGACGGACTGGTAGCGGCGCGCGGGCCCTGTGTTTTTCCCATTTTTCCCACGGGGGCGCGGCCGTATTGAGGCCCTGGCCGAAATAGGACGCGCGGGCGGCCGTATCGAGGCCCTGGCCGAGATAGGACGCCCCCACCACACGCAACAAAGCGTTGAAAAAAAAACTGCGATGACGTAGAAGCGATGCCCGTGTTTTATGCCGTGCGTGCCGGATTTGCGAATCTGGCGCGGCTTTATGACTTCATTTTTTAGGGTTAGTTTATGGCCATTTGTCCGGTTTGCAAATCTCAGGGAGAATTATGCACGGAATGCCCGGAGTGCCACCGGCATTATGTCGAGGAATCCGACGTTCGCAAGCACCCTGATGACAAGCTTCTTGGCGCACTCATCGGCGGCCAGTATATTCCGCTTTCGCTCATCGGCGAGGGAGGGATGGGGCGCATCTACAAGGCGCGCGCCAAATATACGGGGCAGACTGTTGCGCTGAAGATTCTCAAAAGCGAGTACATGGAAGACGAGACACTCAAGGATCGCTTTTTCCGCGAGGCGGAGGTGGTGTCACGTCTGGCGCATCCCAACATCGTCAAGCTCTATGGATGTGCGCCTGATCTCGATCACAAAACCATCTTTATGGCGATGGAACTTCTCGTGGGGCGGACGCTTTTTGACGTGCTCCACAAGGAAATCACGCCGTTGCCGCAGCTTCTTGAATGGTTCACCGAAATCGCCTCGGCGTTGGGCGAGGCCCACAAAAACGGCATATTTCACAGGGATCTCAAGCCGGAAAATGTGTTTATCGTCAAGGATGACGAGGGTCACGAACACGTCCGGGTTCTGGACTTTGGCTTTGCCCGGCTCCAGGGGGCTGCCAAAAAGCTGACCATGGCCGGCGTCGCCTTCGGCACGCCTCATTATATGAGTCCCGAACAGGCCATGGGCATGATCGAAATCACCGCCGCTGTCGACGTCTATGCCCTCGGCATCATGCTCTTCCAGGCCATTTCCGGTCATGTTCCCTTTGACAGCGAAAACCTCATGGACGTCATGTATGCCCAGGTCCATCAGTCCACCCCGACATGCAAGCCGCGACCTGAATACCACGTTCCCAAAGAGCTCCTCACGTGCATCTACAAGTGCATGAAAAAAGAGCCCAAAGATCGTTACCCGGATGGCCACGAACTCTATCTCGTGCTCAGCAGCATTTCCGAAAATCTCAAAAGCCTCGCCGAAGAAAAAGAGAAACCGACGATCATTTCGCACGACACCGTCTCCGTCGAGCGCAAATCTTCGGGGATCAACATGACGGTCGTCCTCATCGTCATTCTCGCCGCCCTTATCGGGACAATCTCTGTGGTGTTGTGGCTCATGCTCCAGTAAGGCAAACAAGGGGGGCATGCCTCCCTTGTTTTTTCTGCCCTCCCGCTCCTCTACAAAAGGGAAGGATTCAGAGCATTTTTGCGAGCACGGGCAGTGCGTTGGCAAAGATCGGAGCCAATGCCGAACGCACGGCGCGATTCACGACGATCGCAAGCTCCGGGTTGGAGACCTCGATCATGCGCAAATTTCCGGCGTCGAGGATCACGAGTGTCGTCTCCTCCACGGCATACACCTCGACATATCCCTGTCCCGGAAACAGCAGGGAAATGAGCCCAAAAGCCTGACCGGCACTCAAGTGTGCCAACGTCTCACGACGCGTCGGATCGACAAGCCGGACACGTCCTGTGACGACAATCGCGAGTGCGTCGGCCATTTCGCCGACCTGTCGAATACACTCGCCCGAGGATGCCAGGCGGCACTCGCACATCGAGTGGAGTGCCGCGATATGTTTTGCCTCCAAATCGGCAAAGAGGGTTTGTTTCATCAGCGCGGCAAAATCCGCGACGTTCATTATGCTTAACGACTGAACCATAAGCCCGTCAGATGCCGTGTAAGGAGGTCTGCAGAAAGGCGTCACATGGGACGCGAGATTAGTCCGCCGGTGGGACGAAACGCGTCGATTCGTCGGTCAAATCGGGACGCGTCCAGCCCGTGGCAAGCTTGGCGAGGTAGGCGCCGTACAGGCTTTTGCGTTCAAACAGGTCAAAGTTGACCTTCCCCCCGTCTTTGGGGTTGCAGACGCATTTTTCGATCTTCTCGACGCGGAAGCCGAGTTCCGTCATTTTGATCGTCATGAGCGAGCAGACGATGTCAGCATTGCGGTCGTTGCTGTCGGCGCGGTGGCAAAGGAACTCGATCGTGCCCGCATTGATGCGGAGGCCGTCGAGTGTCCATCGGTCTTCGTAAGGGAGGCCGATTTCGACGAGGTTGACAAAGAAATCTTCGGCGGTGCGAAATTTTTCGGCAAGCTCGCCACCGGGCAAAAGCATGTCGTACACGAGACCAAATTCATTACGGCCACATGCGGCACTCCAACGCTTCCAGAACATGTAGGGCGTCGTTTTGGGGCCAATCACCTGGCGCACATCGTACTGTTGCTTAGAAAGCTGAGCCTGAGCCTCATCCTTACGCATGCAACAATTTTTGTATTTTTTGCCACTGCCACATGCACAAAGGTCATTTCTTTGCTGATTATTCATCTACAATTCCCGTTTTACCAATTTTACTCAAACTACGCCAAGACACTGCGTCCGAGCACAAAAAACGCGCCACTCATACCACGCCACATCCCGAAACGCACATGTATTTTTTACAACGCCCCATCCAGAGCCCACAAAACGCGCAAGCCAAAAAACAAAGGCGGCGCACTTTTTACTCGCGCGCCGCAGCAGGACGAACCGTCGTCACACGCCCAAAGGGACGCTTCCAAACGCCTTGTAAAAAAAAGGAGGGCATAAGCCCTCCGGGATCACGCCTTGTATTCGTCGTTCGTCGCGTCACCAATTTTGGCGACGATTTCCTGTGCAAACGTGGCGAGATCGTCAAACTTGTAGTGCGCGATTTTATCCAGCGGCGTCGACTGTGCATTGACGATGCAAAGCGTGGCACCGGCCTCTCGGGCGATGACCGGAATCGACGCCGCAGGCTGTACGAGCAGCGAACTGCCAAGCACGATCATCACGCGCGCGGCAGACGCCATTTCAAAACACTTCTCCATCACGCGCGTGTTGATCGACTCCCCATAAAAAATGATGTCGGGTTTGATCACTCCGCCACATGTGCATGTTGGCACCTCGCCTTTCATCACGGTCGGCGCTATCGCGTCATAGTCAAAAGCCCGCCGGCACCTCAGGCAATGGTGCATTGACGGCGAACCGTGAAACTCAAAGACCTGGCGAGAACCTGCCTTCTGATGCAGGACGTCGATATTCTGGGTGATGACGCCGTTGGTGTATCCGAGGTCTTCGAGTCGCGCGACGGCACGGTGCACGATGTTGGGCGAAAACCGGTCCAGGCAGTAACAGAACTCGCGCGCCCAGCCATAAAAGACCGACGGATCGGCCATAAATGATGTCAACGACAAAATGTCTTCGACGCTGTGTCCATGCCATGGCTGGGTATAGAGCCCACCTTGACCGCGAAAATCCTTAATCCCCGAAAGCGTCGAGACCCCGGCCCCGGTGAACACGACGACTGCACGCGAACCGCGCGTTTTTTCGGATTCGATCTTCTGCCACAGAGATTCAAATTCACCGCTCGTCATTTTCGACTCCCTCCAAAGTCAGCGCATAATTTTGAGAAATAGAACGTCTGTAGACATCATTTTAACGCATAAGGCCACGGGATTTGCACATTTTGCATAAAAATTTGCCGTTGCGGCCAGAGTGCATGTAAACAGGGCCGCCAAATTGGCTCAATTCGTTTGAACTTGGAGGATTTGGGGATAATGAGCGATTCAATCCTGTGGTGCCGCGAAGGGGCACATATCGCCATTCTTGGGGCGACGGGCGCCGTCGGACGCGAAATGATTCGGTGCGTCGATACCCTGAAACTGCCTGTACGCAAGGTCGATCTTCTCGCGTCAGCGCGCAGCGCGGGCAAATCCCTTTCGACGCCCTGGGGCAGTCTCACAGTCCATGATGCCGGGCACTTTGATTTTAGGGGCGTCGACATCGTTTTGTGCAGCGCGGGCAAGTCTGTCAGTCTGGCACTGGCCGACCGAATTGTCACTGCCGGTGCCCTCATGATCGACAACACGTCGGCGTTCAGACGTGACCCCAAATGGCCCCTTGTGGTTCCCGAAGTCAACGGCCATCTCATTGCCCTCAAGCCCGGCATCATCGCAAACCCCAACTGCTCCACCATACAAATGGTGCTGGCGCTCAAGGCGCTCGATGACGCCGTCGGCATCGACGATGTCCGTGTCGCCACCTATCAATCGTGCAGTGGTGCCGGTCAAAAGGGTATGGATGCCCTCCTGACCGAAACCCGGGATGCCCTCGCCGGACATCGGCACGACACTTCCGCCGTGCATGCCCGCGGCATCGCCTTTGACGTCGTTCCTCAAATCGGCGCCTTCCTCGACTCCGGATTTACCGAAGAAGAGGATAAAATGATGTTTGAAACGCAAAAAATACTCGACCGACCAGACCTTCGTGTCTGCGCCACCTGCGTGCGAGTCCCCGTCATGCGTTGCCACAGCGAAGTCGTCAGTCTCAACACCCGGAAAGAAATCTCCGTACAGGAAGCCGCAAGCATCCTTGACGAAATGCCCGGTCTCCGTGTCACCGACATGCAGTCACCGGACGCATACCCCACCGCCACCCAGGCTCAGGATCACTTCGACACCTTCATCGGAAGAATCCGAAAGGATCCCGTCGCCAATCATGGCCTAATCTTTTGGATTGTCAGTGATAACCTGTTAAAAGGGGCCGCACTCAACGCCGTACAGATTGCCTGTTCGGCATGGAACCAGGGAAGGATGGAATCAACTCATGAATAATCGCCTGTCGCGTATTGGGATGACTTTTCTGCTCGCGCTTGGAGTCATCCTGCCAAACCTCGCCTTTGCTTCGAGCAGCGACGATTGGACCCTCACCAGCTCTCTGACTGCCACCTCGCAGGACACCTCGTCAAAACTCGCGTTCAACGCCTCGCGATGTCAAGACCTCTTCGACATCAAGACCGGAGAGGTGAGTTTCGTCTTCACGCTTTCAAGTGACGCCACGCTTTCAGATTCCGCGACCTATTCGATCAAATTCGCCAAAGGAAACGTCTCCTGCTCAAAAGACGACCTCAATCAGACCACCGGAGAAGAGTGTGCCTTAATCGCGAGCAATATGCCGCTTTCGGCGACCTCATCCCCCATCGAAGTCCGCCGAAAAGTGGCCGATCTCAGTTCTGCGGCCAACGCCGAGGGATGCGAAAACCTCAGCGAATCCTCATATCTCTACCTCATCGTCGATGACGCATCGGCCTCCTCGACGCCCTATACTGTCACCTATCTGCTCGATTTTCGGACCAAGAGACCCAACGCCCCCACAGGACTGACCGGTTCCGCCGGTGGGGACTCCATCAAACTCAGCTGGACTGGGGTGCAGGACGCCGAATCCTATAAAATTTACTACGGCACCGAGGGCACCGTCATCAATATCGGCGACACCCCTGACAAAATCTCCGGCGCCCATACCGCCACCTCCACCACCACCTCACAGACGCTCAAAAATAGAGTTTCCGAAGACCAGACCTACCTCATCACCGTCACCGCCATCGATGCCAACGGCAACGAAAGTGTCGTCGGGGAAGTCATCACGGTCGAGACCGTCGCCTCACAGGACTTCTGGGATACCTACCGTACCGAAAACGCCGACGTCGACGGGGGCTTCTGTTTCATCGCCACCGCCGCATACGGTTCCACCCAGGAACCCCACGTCGCCATGTTGCGCAAATTCCGCGACGACGTTCTCATGCAGTCCGCGCCCGGGCGTGCGTTTGTACACACGTACTACAAACTCAGCCCCCCCATCGCATACTTCATCGGACAACACTCCGTCGCGCGCGCCTTCACGCGCGCAGCCCTGTGGCCCCTCTACGGATTCGCCGCCCTCTTCATGTATGCCCCGGCGGTTCTCTGGTCATTGCTTGCACTCATCACCGGCGGCATCGCATTCCTGTTCGTCCGAAAACGTCGCGCGTCCAAAAAACAGGTTCTTCATAAAGTCGCCCCCCTCATTGCCGCCGCGTTGGCTACCAGCACCATGCTGTCCCCCAACACCGCGCACGCCGATTCCCCCGTCAACATGATGGCCGAATTCAAAGCCGGCCCCTATACCCCGGACAACCTCGGCAACGCCTTCAAACAACATTTCGGGGGAGACTCCGGGTTCATTGTCGAAGGCGAATACGACTGGCAGTTCTGGCGCGGCGTAGGAAGCCTCGGACTCGGCTTTCACCTGGGCTACGGCAACATCAGCGGCAAAAGCCTCCAGGCCGATACCGGCGAAAAATCCATCGACAACACCCAGCTCCATTGGCTGCCTCTGCGGCTCTCGCTCGTCTATCGCTTCGACTATCTCTGGGACCGTTTTCAGATCCCTTTTACCCTCTACGTCAAGGCCGGATTTGACTACTCCTTCTGGTGGATCGAAGACGGATCCGACGCCATTGCCAAATCTGACGACGGAAAAGAGGGATACGGCGGAACCTTTGGCTTTCACGTCGTCGCAGGCGTGGCGTTCGTTCTCGACTGGCTCGCCCCCGAAATGGAAAAAGCCTTCGACGTCGAATGGGGCGTCAACACCTCGTACATCTTTGCCGAATACATGTACGCGCAAATCGACAACTTCGGCGCCAAAGGCGCCTTCGATCTCACCGATAAGGCTACCTTTCATATCGGAATCGGGCTTGAGTTCTAGCCCCACTGTCGTCACACAAAAAAGGCAGGTCGCATGACCTGCCTTTTTTATTTATGCCCAACATTCCCCTACACGCGGAGATATTCCCCTCGCCCAGGATGCGCGGCCAACTTGCCATCGCACACCAGACATTCCCCTCGCCGATACACCCGATCGATACGGCCGCGTCCAAGGTGCCCCACGAACGGGGAATATCCCGCAAATCCCCCATGCCGTGCATCGATGATTTCCACAGGCTCGTCACGAAGCACGACGATATCCGCATCAAACCCGGGGATAATGGCGCCTTTGCGCGGCCATAGGCCATAAATCCGTGCAGGATTCTGACACAACACGCGCGCCAGTTTTGTCCACGTCATCCCAGGCACCGATGCCGTCATCGGAAGAAGCGTCGCAAATCCAGGAAGCCCCCCCGGCACGCCTCCCGCCATGCCATGGATCTTTTCCTCGCGCGTATACGCACAATGATCGGTGATCACCATGTCCACCGCACCAAACAAAAGCGATGCCTGCAACCCCTCGTTGTCTTCGGCCGCACGCAACGGCGGCTGAAGAATATAACGCCACGGCTCCGGACTCTCGCGGTTATCGCGCGCGCTCAAAAACAAATACTGCGGTGCCGTCTCATTAAACACGCGGATCCCGCGAGACCGCGCCTGTGCCACCACTCGCGCCGTTTCGACCGCCGAATTGTGCGCAATGACGACGCGCGCCCCCGTATACTCCGAAAGCGCAATCACACGGCGCGCCGCTTCCACCTCTGCCAACGATGGCCGCATCGCCGGATACGAGCGATACAAATCCTCACCACGATGGCGCGCCGTTTCATGCGTCACCACCGCATCATTCTCACAATGCACAAGAACCGCAAGATCCGAATCCGACGCGCGCTCCAAAATCGACACTATTGCCTCGTCATCCAAGTAATAATTCGGACGATACGTCGTGTAAATCTTCAGAGAGGAAATCCCCCATTCCCGACACCGGGAGATCGAACAAAGCGTCTCGGGACGTGCATCGAGCGCCGTCAAATGAAACGCATGATCCACAATCCCGGTTTCCGCCTGCGCCAATCGCGCATCGAGCGCATGGTGTAAATCTTCGCCAGGTTGCGGCCCCACAAAATCCACGACACTCGTGATTCCACCTTGTGCCGCTTCCGACGTGCCCACCAGCCAGTCATCCCCCGTCGCAAAAACCCCCGTGTCCAGCGCAATATGACAGTGCGCGTCAATCACCCCGGGAAACACCACACACCCCGTGCAATCCACCACCTCGTCATCCGCACCAAGACCAAACGACGCGCTGTCCCCCAACGCCGCGATCTTCTCCCCCACCACGAGCACATCCGTCGACAACAACACATCCCCGGCCACCACATGGCCGCCCTTCAGACACATCCTCTTCATACTTTCTCCTGCGTTCTGCGTCATGCCGGCAAAACCAGCCTCACCATCTTACTCACTTCTTCGTTCCACAAACACAAAAAGCCCAGGACAAAAACAAAAAGCCCTAGCCAAACCCCGACCTCACCCCCGGCCCCTCTCCCATGGGGAGAGGGGAGCATGCTTCATAAAAAACAAAAAGCCCTAGCCAAACCCACAAAAAGCCCAGGACAAACCCACAAAAAAACGCAGACTGGGCCTACGAATACGACGCGGTGATTGGCATCTTTTTCATGAACTTCGTCCACGAGGTATTGCTTGGTGAATTCCGTTCCGACTTCGGCATACGCAATCTAAAATGCGGCAAGCCCCAGGAACTTCAGGTGCTTACCGACAAGCTCAGAATAGTCTTTCTGCAAATGCCCCAGTTCACAAAGACGGTAGCCCAATGCGAAACCAAGCTGGACAAATGGACATACATTATCAAGAATATGGAAACACTCGACGAAATGCCCTGGCGCGAACAGGAAGAATTATTCAACGAAATCTCCAAAGTGGCCAGCGTGGCCGCGCTCTCGGAGGAAGAACGCAACCGCTACGACGATGCACTCCGCAACTACCGCGATAACATCGCCGTCAGGAATGCCGCAATCAAAGAATGCAGAGAAGAAATAGCAATTGAAATCGCGCGTTCTCTCCTTTCAGCCCAAATGCCTGACGATTTCATTGCGAATCACACAGGACTTTCCATTGACGAAGTCGAAAAACTGCGCCGTTGATTGGCGAGTCTGTTTGCCTCTGGAGCATACGGCTCGCTTCTGGCTGGCTATTTGCGGCGATGACAATGGGGCATGCCCCATTGTCGCCGCAAATACGCCGCCTGCCCGCCGCTATCTGCGATACGCGGCGCGTGAATATAGAAGAGTTCAATACAGTCCAAATTGTTCATCTTCAAACATTCTGTTCCAGACCAAATTGTATACTTTTCTCATCGCTGAGAATTTCCATTAATAAGCTATGCGCATTGTGGCTTGGAACAAACAGATAAGCCATCCCATGTTTCCCCGAAAACATGCGTGAGGCATATTCGGCTTTGGCTTGTGTATCTGCATCGGGAATCAGATTTTCTCCTTTGATTTCGATAATACAGAAATTTCCACTATCCATCTCGACGAGAAAATCTGGGTAATATGAGCGTAGTGCGTGCGATTCCGGGTCAATATATCGAACAAGAAAATCAGATTGCCCATGCGTCAGCATACCTGTGAACCAGATGTGTTTAATATGCTCGTTTTCGAATAGATTGGTTCTAAAAAAATCCAATTCCGGCATCGAATCAAATCCATATCCCGAAAGATTAAAGCTCTTGCCATTCCCGGTAGATGATTGATTATATTTACTATACTCTTTTGTATCATCCGATATGTATTTATCATCGTCAAACACAAATTCAAAATATGGGTCAGACACAGATGAACCACCTTCTTCTGGGACGTGTTTGACGAGATACTTCGTCACTTCGCGTGGTTCTCCATCACTGTACTCGACTTTATAGAGGAGTGAAAACAATTTTGGAATCAAATAATCATAAAGTATATCGCTATTTTGATTAACTTTTTCTAAAATAACATCCAAACCATCCGACGAACGCTCCAACAATGATTCAATTTCGGTTGGCGAATGTCGAATGTTAAGTGTTCCATCATCGTTTTTGATGTGCTGCGTCAGATACATCGAAAGTTCAGCAATGAGACTATATCGCGTGAATTTTCGATGTTCTTTGGCTGATAGAATTTCGCGTTCCGATTCTCCATGAACGTCACGAATAGAATGTTCACTCTTTGTTTTGACATATTTCCTGCAATCATATTGTGCATCAAAAATCGTATATTCTTGGGGATGTAGCGCTGTTGTCTTAAATTCTGGTATCTGTTCTATCACCTTTACTTCGACGACTTTTCTCACGTAAATTCGGCGCATCTTCTTTTCTGCGGATTTTTTCACACGCAATTCATCCACAGACATTCTGTAGTTTTCCTGAAGCTCATTTTGCAGAATACTCAAATTTTCGGTAGATAAAAATATCTGCCCAGTCTGCTGGATAGTCGTAATCGAACGCAAACACCGCATCGTGGCTTGCAATACAAATATCGTGCTGTCAGATTTCCTGAACAGGGATACACCAAATAATGACCGACAGTTCCATCCTTCCTTGCCTTTACCCACGAGTAATATGAATTGTTTTGTCGATTCTGGTGTATCAAGTAATTTGAATTCCCGCAAATCGTCCGGTTTGGTGAGTTTTTCATCGCCAACGTTGACAAGAATGGTATCCAGCGAAATACCCGCCTTGATCAAAGCCGATTCGAGTGCGGGGCGCAGTTCCTTTTGGAGTTCATCGACAGTCGAACCAAACAGAGCGAGTTTGGGAAGCATGTTTTCGTATCGCTTGAAGTCACCGTTTTTATCTCGATGGGCATCCACAAACGATTGAACTACATTCTGTACGAATTCAGCCGATTTAACATTATCGTAATCTATAATGTTCGCTTCCTTGAGATAGTGGTTATCGATAGCTTCTTTAAGACCATACGCATAGACGACTTCGGGCATGAGCCGGTTGTCGGCATAAGGCGTACCCGTATAATTGTAACATGCAACAACCTTCGTTCCGGCAGCATTCAGTTCATTGGCGAGGTGGTCTATCGTAAGACGCAGGCTCGTCTTTGCTTTTCGATCGGTCATATCATTGGCGAGTGCTTTCCCGAACGCATGATGTGCCTCATCAACATAAATGCCAAGTTGTGTAAGACGAGAGAGCTTTTTATAGCGTTGATTTGCCGTCAGTTCCTTTTCGTCTTCGATTTCATACAAATCGGCATTGGGATCATTTTGAACTGCTTTGGCATATTTGTCATCCTTAAATAATAGTATTTGTGCGTCATCGGCTTTGTTTTTTCGCTTCAAAATGATCTTTTGTGAATTCGCAATGATAATATTGAAATCCGAACCATCGAGCGTATTGAGCGATATGCCATCTCCTTCGAGAAAATGATATCGAAGTTTTGTATCGAGAATTTTGGCATAGCTCGGCGCAAATACTTTCGATTTATCGAACGTCATGATTTCGCGCAAAGATTCGCGAACAGTCGTATCCGGTGCAAGGACAAGCGCATTATGACAGTATAGTTCGTCTTGTGGGTATTTGTTGGCAAGCAAAAATTCATAGAAGATGCAAACTGCCATCAAAATGGTTTTGCCAGTGCCCATCGTAAGCGCAAAGATATAATTGGCATAATCCTGTTGTAATTTTTTGAGCTGTGCAACAGACGGTTTGATGGATTCCGCATCCTGATACTGAAATAGTTTATACTGCCGCTCATTTTGCAGCACAGGCGTCCGTTCATAACGGAAATTGCCTTTGTTATTGCACCAATTCTCGAAGAGTTCGCCCAACTTTGGTGTATTCAGAAACTCCTTCAAAAATACGTACATTTCGAAGGCTTCGTACTGCGGTTTGCGCAGGAATGCACTTGCATCGGTATAATCCGCACGCGACAGGATGCCTCGCGTGAGCGGTTTATATAATCGCCATATCTCTTTCTTGTGATCGGCATAGAATGACCATAGATATTGATAAAACGGGGTATCGACGATGGTTTCTTTGGATTTTTTTGGCATGGTGAACGCTCCATGTCGTATTGAATACGACAATATTATTTCAATGTTACACCAGTCAAATCCTCTATTCTTCTACGGTTCCAAAATGGATTTTCCCAATACATATATATGTCTTTACGCTTTTTAAAAATCCTGAACGGTTCAATCGTATTATCATAGATATGCATGATGTCACATACGGGGACAAGTTCGGGAATGAGCTTGAGTGCTTTTTCATATCGACTCACGATTTTGTCTTCCGGGACATCGTGACCGCCACAGCAATGGCGAATGTGAACTCTGTCGATATTGATACTGGCATTATCCGTCAGAACGTAAACGCATCTGACGAAATAACCCGATTCTTTAGCACGCTTTAATAACAAAAGATTTCTATCGGTGGATAAAACCGTTTCGAACGTAAAATTTGCGCGCTCTGATAGCAGCGTTTCCCGTTGCTTTTCTGCGATTTGAGCTGCTTCAAGTGCAGAACAGTTCAATGCATTTTTTACTTCGTCCGCATTGACATAGACGCCAACTAGAGTGGCAAGACGAGTCACAGTTGTCTTGCCACTGCCATTTGGACCGGCAAAGACGAGTATTTCAGGCTTTTTCTCTGTACTCGCGTGTTCCATCCGGATACTCCAAATAGGGCTGTCTGCGTTCAAGATCATATCTCGCCACAGGCAATCCTTTGATGCGTCGAATCTCATCGTCAATGCGAATCGCTTCCTTAAAACGGTACGTCAACTCATCGTCGGATAAACCGCCAATGTTGTCGTCCTTATCCCAATCTTCTGTGAACGCTCGTTCCATCGTGACCCCATCCTGACAACGTGTACCCGCAATGGGTACGAACGGATTTTACCATTTCTGCCGCGTCGAAACAAGGTTTGACGGCACTGTATAATGATTTCTGTAACAGTTAAGCCTTAGATGGTGGCGGGCTGCTGCCAATACGCCCGCCGTTTTGCGCTATTGGCCGTTGGCCAATACGCGCAAAAATGCTTGTGCTCATGACGCCTCGATCGTTCCTTCCCAGCTTTCGCTGAGCAGATCGGTAATCTTGACATGAATCCGCCCTGCGCCTTCGGGAACTTCGTATTTCCCCGAAACCAGGTCTTTCTTGTCGGGGATATCGAGTGTCGTCGGACAGAACGTCACTTCGTCCCAATTCCAGTCGATGAGAACGGAATCGACGAGTTCGCGCCAGTCCTCGATATCCTGATGCTCGATGCTGAGTTTTTGCAGCAGATTCATCGGATAGAACGACTGGATTTGCAAGATACGTTTCAAAGAAACTTCTTTGATAATTTTGCGTTTCGTCTTCTTATCTATAGAATAGGTCACATCCGAATCGTCAACAATGACAATACGTGCATCGGATTCGCGCTTGAAGCGCAGGTCTTTCTTATCGCGGAGCAAATCGACGATTTCCAGATCGATGTTGAGCCCAAGGCTTTCCATCTTTTCGAGAAACATTGGCTTGAGGTTAGGATCGTGCCCCATGCACACAAACGTGACCTTTTCGACAGGTTTGGTCGGATTAAGCCCCTGTTTTCGACTCAACGCAGCGAGGTCCATGTTTGCCACGATCTTTTCGAATTCGCTCGCGGTCGCAATGCGATTGATGCCAAGAATTGCGACCATGCGCCCATCGAGTTCGGCATCCCAGAGGTTGTTGTCGGGCAACGGCTGCATGCCCAGCGCTTCGATGATGAGTCGCTTCGCTTCGAGTTCATTGCGGAAAAACTCGTAGTCGTTGACGTTGTACACCTCAAACCCAGTGTAATAAGTCTGGTCTGTGATTTGGCTGTTCAGTTCTTTGGCACGGTTAATCAATCGCTTCGTCGTCGTCTGAATCGCCCCCATGTTGATATCTGCCCCCAGGAAACGCCGCCCGAGTTTCATCGCGACCGCCTGTGTCGTGCCTGAGCCCATAAAACAATCAAATACGAGATCGCCAGGATTGGATGAGGCTTTGATGATTCGTTCGAGCAAGGCTTCTGGCTTTTGAGTGGGATACGCCAACATCTCACTCCTTACCCTGTCAACTGTGTATATATCATTCCAATAATCTTCAAGTGGTTTTCCTCTCTCTTCCAATTCCGCACTATTACTTTCTTTTGTGCCGCCACCATATGTTGTAACAATTCCAGTTTTATTAACGTGAATACCTGTTTTATACTCAATAAATTGTGGTACAAAAGTATGTGAATCTGATTTTGAATATAAAAAAACATTATCATGCTTTCTTACAAATTTATCTTTCCAATATCCAGGTCCTGTATAACACCAAATAATTTCATTTATAAAATTTCCATATCCTAATATTTCATCCAAAATCCCTCTTAGATAATGACTTCTATGCCAATCGCAATGCAAATAGATACACCCTGTATCGCTCAGCAATTCACGGCACAAAATCAATCGTTCGTACATAAATTGTAGATATTCGTCATTTGTCCAGATATCGCCGTATTGTTTTTCTTCGAAGGTCGAGGTGTCGGATTCGGCTTTGTTACCGCGAAGGGAGATGGTCTTTTTATAATCTGCTTTGGAATCAAACGGCGGATCGATATAGATGAGATCGACTTTGCCGCGAAATTCCTTGAGCAGGTGCGACATGACCTGAAGGTTATCGCCCCAATAGATCTTGTTCATCCAGCCGTCGGTATCGGTGCCGTAACTTTCCTTGAGCTGTGCGGGATAGTAGCTCGTACCCGTAAACGGCCGTTTGCCCGCCCAACGCAGTTCGGGGTAGCCTCGAATCGGTTCGCGCTTGTCGAAGGTGAATAGCTCTTTTTGTTTGTTGGTCATGGTGTGTTCTCCTGGGGGGGGTGAAAGCCCATTCTTGCTGGGGCAGGTGAGAGGGCTGTGGATTTGTCAATAGTTGTGTGCTATCATTGCGTTGATGGCAGATGTGCTATCTGCCTGTTGAATTGAAGGAGGTGCGAAATGTCGCCATTACGTGAACGAGCTATGGATGAAATCAGCATGATGACGGAAGATCAGCTTCGCGTTGTCCTGAACCTGCTGGAGGGGTTGAAATCGTTTGCGCATTTGTCTTCCCATGCGCAGGATGATCCATTCTATTCGTCGCAGAATCAGCGTTTTATCGAAGATGGGGTGAAGGCTTTGGATGCGGGCAAGGGCGTGGAACATGACCTGATTGAGGTCTAACCATGAAATTGATTTGGTATGATAAAGCATGGGATGACTACCTCTATTGGCAGACGCAGGACAAACGGATGTTGAAGCGGATTAATGAACTGATTAAAGACATTGACCGAAATGGTGCCTTGGCTGGCATCGAAAAACCCGAGGCTCTGAAAGACAATTTGCAGGGGTTGTTTAGCCGTCGTATTGATGAAGTGAATCGTCTGGTGTATCGCATATCTAAAGATGGTGTGATTGAGATTGTGATGTGCCGCGGGCATTATTCCTAAGCATTGCGTGGCGTATCGACCGACCTCACCTCCCCCCCAGCCACTTTGTGGCTGTCCCCCCTCCCTCTCCATAAATGGCGAGGGAAGGGGGAGGGAGATAGCCGAAGCAACCGCCAAAGACACACGAATGGCGTGTTCAGCGGTTGCAGAAATGTTTCAGGTCGCATTTGTCGCACAGATGGGCGCAACGTTTTGCGGGATCCTGGGTGAATTCTTTGTTTTCGATTTTGTCGACGATAGCCGAGACTTCGTCGATGGTTCGGTCGATAGAATGTTGATTATAAGGATATGAGATGCGCGGGTCGCCGTCTTCTACGCCTGTATAGTAGAGGTGCATGCGGCTGACGCGCAGGTCGTATTTTTGCTCGATAATGTGGGCATAGATTTCGAGCTGACGGCGGTAACGGCGTAGGCGTTCGCGATCAGCTTCGTCATTGACATCAGGCTTCTTTTCGGATTTGAAGTCGAGAATTTCAACGGTATCGCCTTTGCCACGGATGAGGTCGATTTTACCTTCGAGAATATAGTTTTCTTTTTGTAAAGACACGGGGACTTCGGCATCGCGAATCGCCGTCCAATCGCGGCTGGCACGTTGAACATAACGATTGACGTGACCTTCGATAGACTCAAGACTTCGCTTATCGAGATATAATCCCGTGATTTTATTTAATTGAATATAATTTGTATTGAGCCAGCTCTTGATATTTTCTGGCGTGACATCGGCTATGCGTTCGGCGAGTACGGCGCGATGGACATCCTCGATCGTCTGGTGAACGAGCGTACCGAACATGACCTGATTCGTGCGTTTTGGTGTGAATTCGAGTTCTCTGAAAAACTGGTATTGTACAGGGCAATTCTCATAAACGAGAATGTGACTTGTAAAAGAATAGGTGTGCTTGATATTGGATGGTTGTACCGTGTCCAGTTTTGGATGATTTTTCTTCGATTTAAGTAGCACATCCCAGTCTGGTACATCTTCATAAATTGGAAGAAAATATTTGGAGGGTGATTTGTGTTCTCGAGGTAACCGCGTTGTTTCATTATCGATGCCTGTCAAAACGAGCAGATTTTTTGCACGGCTAAAGGCCGTATAGAACAAGCGCCAAAAATCGAAGTATTTGACTTTATCGAGTGGTTCATAAGGTTCATTTTGATAATAGAATTGCTGTAATTCTTCATCGAGCCAGTCGGATTGTTTTCGGGGCGATGCGTCGAGACTGGCAACGCATGTGATGGGAAATTCCAGACCCTTCGATTGGTGAATCGTCATAAAGGAAATACAGCCAGACGGTGTGACCATATCGAAATCTTCGTATTCATTGATTCCGCCTTCGATGAGGAATTTCAAATAGGTATTGAAGAATATGGCTACATCTTTATGAATTTGCTCTGATTTGAAGACAATGATTTTGTACAGATATTCATATTTTGCAATCAATCGACTGAATAGAGCGAGATTGTATTGTGGACGAAGGTCTTTGATGGAGTCGCCGTCCGTTTCAAAATACTCCGAAAACATCGGGAACTGTAGCAGTTCATAAAAAATGTCTGAAAACGCATAGTTTGTATTCTCGGTGAGTGAAGCAAGTTCTTTTGCTTTGCGTGCTGCCCAGTTCTTGAGTGATTTGTGTTTATCTTTGTTTTCCCGGATCTGATTTGCAAACTGATGAATGCAGGTTTGATAATAATCCCAGTACTTCTGATAGTATTTTTCATGGCTTTCGGTATAATCATTTTTGAGTATGCTTTCGATGAGATTGGGGAAAAGAAAGCCAAATGCGCCAATGATATTACGGATTTCAGGGCGTTCAAAGAAGAGATCGGCGCGTGGAGAGAAAACGGGAATGCCATTCTCTTCGAGGATTTGAGCAAGTGCTACAACTTTATCATTCTTTACAGAACGCGCAAGGATGCAGATTTGATTGTAGTCGGACAAAATATTATTTTCTTTGAGTGAATTTACAAACTCTATGAACGACTTACTCCAGGACTCCATATCGCTGCCCATGACTCGGACGACACCCGGATATTTCGTATTCTCTTTCGTTTGGGGACTGGCATTTTCAATGACCTTATAATAACGATAATGTTGATCTACAAATTGTTCCATCCACCGATTGTAAAAGTCAACGATATCGTGATGGGAGCGATAGTTTTTGGTGAGTTCTACTTTTTTGCATATCGATGTATGCAGTTTGGTAAGATGACCTTTAAAACGAACTTTTTTCTTTGGGAATTTTTCCCGAAAACGCAGAATATTTTCGACAGTTGCGCCACGGAACCGATAGAGAGCCTGATCGTCGTCGCCAACGACGCAGATTCTATTCTTTGGCGCAGCAAGTTTGAGGAGAATATCTTCCTGGATTCGGTTGGTGTCCTGATATTCGTCCACCATGATATATTGTATTTTATTGCGCAATTCCTGGAGGACTTCTTCATTTTCCAGAAGATGAAGCATCTTTGTTTGGATGGATGAGAAGTCGATGGCATTTACATCCGCCAGTATTAGCCCATACACACGGCATATTTCTGCAACAGTGCGGAGTTTTATACTTTTGGATTGCAACAGCTTATATTCATCAATGTTAGATTCATGAATCTTATTCAGCAAGTTTGCGATATTTTGTGCGAATGCCCAACCGCCTTTGAGGTCTAGAGTATCAATATCAGTAATCGAATAGAAGTTCCTTGCATTTTGATAAATGATGTATTTCTGGTCGAAATCATCCAATACGCGATAGTTTGCATGGAGATCGGTATAATCACGATATTCCTCAAGAATACGGAGAAATATCGAGTGAAGTGTGCCGATGTACATATCACTCGTATCAATGCTGAGTGAACGTTTCAGCGCAAGATTCGTAATACGTGTGACGAGTTCTTTGGCCGCCTTTTCGGTGAACGTCGCCACCATGATGTTCTCTGCGTGAACACCTTTATCGACGATGAGATGGAAAATTCGCGCAACGAGTGTGTGCGTCTTGCCCGACCCGGGACCGGCTATCACGAGGAGCGGTGATTCGGTCGTTTCGACGGCTTTTTGCTGCTGGGGGTTGAGGTCGCTCATCGCCCACCTCCGTCTGCCGGACGGCCGGTGCGGCGCAAATATCGAAACCGAATACTTAGCTTAGAGCGAAACCTTGAATTTTCCGCCCCCCCCCCGTTAATATGGTGAATATTATTCATAACTCCCCTATTCTTTAGAGTTCACACTGATATTCGCCATAATGATTGGCGCCGCAGTTTTCCTCGACTTCACCTGTCTCAGAGACGGTGATGCAGATATGATCTTTGCCAGCCATGATCAGCTGACAGTCTAATTTCTTTTCTTCAAGATAAGCTTTTCTTTCCTTTTCGGTATAGAAGCATTTCAATTTCTGTTCATAGGCAAACCAGATGCCTGGCAGCAAGTCCCCGATATCCTTGTTCAGGTCTTGCAAGCGTTCATCGCAGCTCGCTCGTGTAAACTTGACTTCACAGTTATCCCCATCGAGCATCATCTGGCATTTGGGAACGTCTTTATCAAATATGCAGTTTCTGCCATCTGCGAGAAACTCGCTGTTCGTGCATTTTGCATCGCCGAGTTCTGCTTTGAATTCCTCTTCGGTATAAAAGCATTTCATCATGTCATATTGCGCATAATTGACGCTATAGAGCGCATCGCCGACTTTATAGTTCAGTTCATTGAGGCGCGCATCACATTGTTCGGTCGAAACTTCGACGCCGCAGATCGCATTGACTTTGAGGCATGACCGAGCCTGCCCTTCTGCGCCTGCCGTCCCATCTGACGGCGCGGATGCTTGTGCTTCTGACGAGGCTTGTGCTGACGAAGCCACCTGATTGTCAGCACCGGCCTTTGTGCAAGACACGCTCACCAGTCCCAGGATCACCGCCACGGCCAATATCCGTCTATTCATCTGCGCACTCCCACATCAAAAACATATCGCAAGCAAAACGCCTACGACCTTTTAAATACGCTTTGTGCGGATAAAAAGCAACCGGCCGTATCGCCATGCGATGGGCCGGTCAGCGAGCGTATCGCGCCGCAAGGGGAGATAGTGAGCGTCGCTTGCCGTATGCAGAGCAATTGGAAACTTACTGTCTGTTTACACAGGTGGAAAGGTTTGACATTAGAGGTCAGGTTGTTCAGCTGACCTCTTCTTTTTTGCTCAAACGACTTTGCGTACACCGTGCCTCTCCCATGGGAAGAGGGGAGCATGCTTCATAAAAAACAAAAAGCCTCACCAAAACCCGACCTCACC
>SAMEA3663025__coassemble_403_pt1 | contig 34843 bp, 23 predicted proteins | sample SAMEA3663025__metabat2_low_PE_002 | metagenome-assembled genome bin SAMEA3663025 (sample SAMEA3663025) | pig gut metagenome | biome: pig gut; feature: pig-associated habitat; material: faeces | place: France | collected 2012 | reverse complement strand
ACTCGCCGCTCAGGAATTGACCGAACAACAGGCGGCCGAACAACAGGCCGCCGAACAACAGGCCGCCGAAGAACTCGCCGCTCAGGAATTGGCTGAACAACAGGCCGCCGAACAACAAGCCGCCGAGGAACTCGCCGCCCAGGAATTGGCCGAACAACAGGCCGCCGAACACGAATCACAAAACGAATTGACCTCAATGCAGATGACGGAAAATGCCGAACGTGGAAAGGAAAAATCAAAAAAACGAAAAAGTACGCGAAATAAAAAGTAAATAGAAATAAATATCGATCTCACTTCTCATGAAAAATACATAGACTTCACCCAATACTTAAACACATGATGATCAAATGTTGCAGGTGTATCTTTTCTTTGAAATCACTCAAATTAAGTATTGCAGAGGGGGTAGCGGCGTATTGAGGCATAGCCGAAATAGCCGCTCAGGGGGAGACTTCCCCCACCCCAAAAAACAATGTGTCCACTCTGCTTTGACGTCCTTTACTTACCCATACGAAATATATATCGTAACAAAATGATGCAGATTGCATCCAACCGATAAAGGAGCTTTATATGAATCGACATTATGGGATTTTAAGCTTATCTGTCGCATTACTCCTCGCCACTGCATGCGACAATTCTACCCAAGTTCAATATCCCAAAGAAGAGCTGCCCGTTTCACGAGTCGTCATGTACCAAAGTGGGATTGGATATATTGAGAGAAATGCCATGGTCAAAGGCGACGAACTCGTGTTGCGCATTCGTCCAGATCAAATCAACGACATTCTGAAATCTCTGACCATCATCGATCGCGGCAACGGACGCCCAGTTTCGATCTCACTTCCCGTCGATCGAGACACATTGAATACATTGTCACAAATCCCGGATCAAATTCGCGACGGAGGTATTCGGTCGCTGTTGGAAGCATTCCGCGGGGCACACGTCAGTTTGCGCGCAAAAGGAGGCTCATGCGAAGGACGCATTGTCGGCGTTGAACAAGACAACCGACCCGTCGCACTCAGCGATGAAACGATCGAGGATGAAGCTACCGTGACATTGCTCAACAATAAAAACGCACTTGAAGTCTTTAGAATCCGCGACATCAAATCCGTCACCCTGCACGATCAGAAGCTGGCAGACGGGCTTTCAAAAAGCCTGAGCATCAGTCTCAACGAAGGAAACTGGAAACAGGTCGAACTCCGCATCCGCATGGACTCGGCCAAAGAACGCGAACTGGCCCTGAGCTATATCGTCGCCATGCCCACATGGAAACCAGCATACAGGCTCGTTTTGGGAGACCATGGCAAGGGAACGCTCCAGGGATGGGCCATCATAAGCAACGTCACAGGGGCAGACTGGAATGGAATTACATTCTCACTCGTCTCCGGACAGCCCATGAGCTTTACGTATGATTTGTATCGACCGCAGTTTCTTTCACGTCCGGATTTGACGACACTCGGCACACAAACGGCCGTCGCACCTGTCATTACCACTTCAGGCTATGTCAAAAAGGAATCTGCTGCAGCCCCACAGGCGACACGGGGTTACGGATCCAAAGCAAAGTATGCCAAAGCACGCGCCACTGGAGCCAAAAAAATGAACGCCATGGCCATGGCAGATTCTGTTCAAATGGATATGGCCGCCGTCGAAGAAGAATACGCCTTTGACGATGCGGAAGAGATGAAAATGGAGGCCCCAGCCCCCATCACAGCCGATGAAATGGTCGCCGGTTTCACACAACTCGCCACCAACACCCAGCTCGGATCTTTTGACGAATACAAACTCGCCGCCAAACTCACGGTTCCCGATGGAAATACCGCTCTCGTCAATCTCATTCAAAACGAGGTCACGGCACGAGACACCCGGATGTTCAAACCCATCACGCATATCTTTGATTATGCACAGCTTGGCAAAGGCTGGAGAGAAAACGAATCGTATCAAACGATTGAAATGAAAAACGATCTCGGCGTGGCACTCGATTCTGGCCCCATCACAATCTTCAGAGACAGTGCCGTCATCGGCGAAGGGTATCTGTCGCGAACAGATAACAACGCCACCGCATATATTACCTTCGCCAAAGAAGGACGCCTGGAAGTCAGCGTCATTGATGACAAAACGGACACACAAAAACGCCTCAAATCGTTCAAACGCGGCGTCTGCAGTTACGACATCGAAGAAAAACTGACCCATACTTTTGAATTTTCGAGCCACGTGGAACACGGCGTCACGGCGTTGTTGCAAATCCCTAGATTCAAACAATGGACACCGGTGGATTTCCCGGCATCGGTCGTCACCAACGATTCCGCGTATGTCATCTCGGCCGATATTCCGGCCAACGGCAAAGTTTCCATCCCCATCACCATGTCACAAACGCGCAGCGCGCAAAACACCATCCAGCCAAAACGCCGCGTGCCCGACGGCTGTTATGACGCCATCAAAACGGCGCTCGACGCAGGAAACATCCCTCAACCCGATCTGTTCGCCCAGTTCATCGCAGATGTCGATGCCCTCAAAATCAACCAGACCAAAACCGACAATCTCATTTCACGAAGAAACGAAATTCAGTCCGACCAGCAATCGCTGACCAGCACCCTGGCCGGACTCAAAGACATCAAAACCCCCAACGCAAACGCATTGCGACGCCAGCTCGTTTCCCGACAACAGTCAAACGAAAAAGCCCTCGTCGAAATCACCACGGAACTCTACGCACTCCAAGTCGAAAAAGGCGAGCTCGAACTAAAAATGCAAACCTATGTCTCGACAATGGAATATTCTCGCTGACACATTCATCTGTGTGCCATTTTATTTTATAGATATTTGTCATAGATCCATATACACAAAAAAGGCCACGGCAATCGCCGTGGCCTTTTTGTACATACAATCCCAACGTTTATTAATCTACACAGCCTTTGGAAATGATCTTGCCATTGGCGCAATAACCAGGACTATTATTGAGTTTATCCAAATTAGTGCTAACCTCAGTATGTTTTATAAACTCTTCAGACGAAAAATCCGACTTGCGATTCATGGAAATCGCACCAGAATTCGTAGGAACTCCGACAATCACTTCCTCAGAAGAATTTCCTTCAGCATCGGTCAATTTAAAGATTTGAGCCTTATTAGTAATTTGTTCTAACGACTTAATCACGTTGACATCTTTTGGGAATGAAGGCACTTCTGCAGATGATGAAACGACGACGACAGCACTGTTTGGGAGAATCAAACCACTCAATTTTGAATCTTTAGGCTTAGCAGATCCATCCTGATTTCGATGCGTCATCACCATGCCTTCAAGACTGAGTTTATTTTCGGTCAGGTTGACGATTTCTACAAATTCGTACTGTCCAGCCGGAGGTGCTCCATGAACTTCATTAATAATGAGTTCGTTGAGCTGCGCTTTGGGAATCGGCTCGCCGGCGCATTTTCCGGCATTGCATTCGCCATTGGCGCAATCGTCGGCCTTGGTGCAAGTCTTGCCATTCTCACATTTATCGCAGGTCGCACCGCCACAATCGACGTCGCTTTCATCCTGATTCTGAATGCCGTCCGAACACGTCGGTTTGAGAACACATTCTCTGTCTATACACGTAGCATCGCTACCGCATTCTTCGTCTGTCGTACACGGTTTCGTCGTGCAAACTTTGTCGGCGGGATCGCAATATCCCGTGGTGCAGTCCGTGTCTGCCTTGCACGCTTTGTCCTCGGCACACGGGACACAAAGCATACCGCCACAGTCGACGTCCGTTTCGTCGCCATCTTTGGTGCCGCTGTCACACGTCGTCTTGCAATCGTGGATGAACAAACCGCCATTGGCACAGTAGCCAGGCGAAGACACCAAACCGTTGGAAGACACCGTGTTATGCAGGACAAACACACTTTCGGGATTTCTTTCTTCGGAACGCACAAAAGAAATGCCCGACGGCTGGTCTGAAATGTTGCCCCAGCTGGCTTCACCATCCGCATTGGAAAGCCATACCAGGTAACTCCCAGAATTGGTGATGAACTCCGCTCTTGAAAGCGGTTTGAAAATCACCCCTTCGGGTTCTGTGGGCAGGGTTGTGCATTCCTTCGTAAAGAGAACATATCCACCCTTGGCAGGAATCACCCCATCCAGCGCAATGCTCGTCTTGGTTTCCTTTCCCTCATCGACACGATCGACATGCAATGTCGCCCCATCCAGGCTCTGCTTTTTGTCCGATATATTGACGATCTCGATAAATTCGCACTGCTTTGCCTCAGTCAGCACATTAAACGGTGCATTCTTATTGGGCGCGCCCAACACTTCGTTGATGACGAGTTTTGACAAATCCTGTTCCGGCTTTTCGCCGGTACACACGCCATTGGTGCATTCGCCGGTGGCACAATCCTTGTCACTCGCACAGGTCTTGCCATTTTCACATTTATCACACGAACCGCCACAATCGACGTCGCTTTCATCCTGATTCTTGATGTTGTCGGAACACGTCGGCGCGGGAACGCAGGCGCCATCTTTGCACGTGGCATCACCGCCGCAGTCTTCGTTCGTTTCGCACGTTTTGATCGCACAAACCTTTTTGTCGGGATCACAGAATCCCGTGTTGCAATCGGTGTCGGCGGCGCATTTTTGCCCTTCGGCACATGACCCGCACATCGTCCCGCCACAGTCAATGTCCGTTTCGATACCGTCTTTGATCCCGTTGGAACACGTGTCCACGATCTCGCAGTTTTTGCTCAACACGCCGCCATTGGAACAATATCCGGGCGAGGAAACATAGTCCGAAAGCGTGTTGTGCAAAACAAATGCGGACGAGGCATCACCGTCTTTGGGACGCACGTTTGAAGTGCCCTGTTTCTGTCCCGAAAGTTCCACCTCATTGCCCTTGACGTCGTTGCCCTCATCATCCTTGCTCGAAAGCCAAACCTTGAATGTCGCGCTGTTGGTGATGAACTCGGTCATGGTGAGCTGTTTGTGTATGACATCCGCAGGCATCATCGGCAACGTCTCACACTCTTTGGTGAACACGACAAACGCGCTTTTGGCCGGAACAGTCCCCTCGAGCGGCACCGTCGTCTGCTTGTTTTGGCCATCATCGGTGCGGAGGAAATTCAGGGTCACGCCGGCCAGGCTCTGCGGCTTGTCCAACGTGTTGACGAGTTCAATAAACTCGCACTGCAGGGCCGCCGTCGCCTGGTTAAACACCTTTTTCTTGTCGGGCGCGCCCATGATTTCGTTGATGACGATGGTGTTCAAATCGGCCTGTGAAGCAGGTTCGCCCGCACACTTGCCGCTGGCACAGGTGCCGTTCTCACAGTCCGAATCGGCCTTGCAGACCTTGTCGTTGGGACACTTGGCGCCGCACAGAGCCCCGCCGCAGTCCACATCCGTCTCGTCCCCGTCAAGAACCCCGTTGGAACACGAAAAACACGCCCCCTCATAACACTTGCCGTCGCTTATCCCGCTGCATTCGAGGTCGTTTTCGCACGCCATAACCGAGCATTTCTTCGCGTTGGTGTCACAAAATCCCGTCACGCAGTCCTTGTTCACGCCGCACTTTTTGTCCACGGCACACGCCCCGCACGTCCCGCCGCAGTCCACATCCGTCTCGTCCGCATCGACCTTGCCGTTCTTGCAGTGCGCCGGGTTGATTTCCACACAGCTCATCGTCTGCAGGTCGCACCGATATACCGACGTATCGCCACAATCCTCGCTGAACATGCACGAACTCTTGCCGCCGTCATCACACGACACAAGCCCCATACACGCCACAAGGCAACATCCCATAAAAAACAGTCTATCGCTTCTCATAACCCCTCCTGTCGGGAAAATAAGGACTCAAAAGTCTTAGCATGAAAACGCCCCCTATGCCACGCAAGCACAAAGAAAACCGCCTCGCTTCATGCCAGAAGCGACTCTATCGTCTCGATCAAATCATACCGGTGGATGATGTCGCGCAAATAGTCGAGCTTTTCGGTCTCGATAATCGCCTTGGGTCCCAAATCGTACGACTCATACCAGGCCTCATACTGCGCATGGAGTCTCTGAATATAGGACAGCGGAATTGCCATCTCCGACGCCCGTCCCCGATTCTTTATCCGGCGCCGCACCCCCCGGACCGAACACCTCAGATAAATCAGCAAATCCGGCGGCTGAAGCTCCTGGCGTATCGTCCGGTAAAGCTCCATGTATGTCCCATAATCCCGTTTGCTTATTCCTCTTCGTCGCCGAAGATTCTCCACAAAAATCTCCGCATCCTCGTATATCGAACGGTCTAAAATGACACGCCGGTCCGACTTCTGTGCCTCAAGGTGAAGCGCAAATTTCCGCGAAAGATAAAAAACCTGCGAATTGAACGCCCAGCGCTCCATGTCCTCATAAAAATCCGCAATGTAGGGATTGTCGTCAACCGGCTCATAAAGGGGCAAAAGGCCGAATCTTCGTGATAAAAATCCGACCATCGTCGATTTTCCTGCGCCGATATTTCCGGCGATGGCGATAAACCTTGCTGGCATGAATTCTTTCTCTCCCGACAATAAAAGATAGGTCGCGAGGGGGGTTGCGGGGGCCTCCCCGCCAGAGGGGGTCGTCGCGTATTTGGGCGGCGCTATCCGGTCCTTCGTCCCGGATACGCGCTCGCCGCGCGGCTATGTCGGCCTCGACGGCCTCCATACGCCGCGCAAAAAGCGACGCAGGGGGACACTTCCCCCACCCCAAAAAATATCACTGCCCCCTGCGAAAACCGGGCTTCACCGACATCCCCCAACCCCATCAAATGATGAACAATGAAGGCAACAGCAACAGCCCATTGTATGACATGTGAAGTAAAATGGACGGAAAAATTGACCCCGACCGGAGTTTGATCACCCCGGAGGACAGCGAAACAAGCGCGATGGGCAAAAGCGCCCAGAGGTGTTCAAGCGACTGTGGCACGTGGAGCAGAACAAAAAGCGAGCTCGAAATCAGCACGGCGAGTGTATTGAGCAAAAGGGGATAACGAGAATTTTTGCGCGCCTCAAGGGATGTCTGGATGACGCCGCGGAACAAGAGCTCCTCGCAAACTCCGGCCAAAATGGCAAACATCGCCGTCAGATAGAGCGTCGTGGTCAGTTGCGAAGCCATTTCGAGCGTCGTGAGGCCAGGCATGGGCATAAACGACGTCATGAAAACCGCCAGCAGGGCAATTCCAATCCCTAGCCCGATCGCCCCCAAAGGGGAAATTCGACGATGGCGCGAAACATTCGTTGATACTGCATCATCACAGTTAGAACATGGATTATTTGACGTTATTTTTGAATTTTGATCACTATTTTCAAGATTTGAATCATTTTCGTGAGCATGGACGTCCTCTTTTTTTGCCCCCCCTGAACAGGCGGGAAATGCGCGCCGCACCGCCCAAACGACGCCGACCGTCACGAGAAATGCCAAAAAATTGGCCAGCAGCATTGACGTCATCTGGCCAAACGAGGGAAGCAGGCCGTCGCCCGAGGGGATCGACTCGCGCATGATCGAGGCCAGGCCCATGGCGAGCAGCATGGCGGCCGCAAAAGACAAAGGGGCGTCATAGCGGGCAAAACAGGGAAGCCTGAAGCCGTCTGATCGATAAAAGCCTATTGCCGCGCCAAACAGGGAAACGACGAAAAGCGCAAAGACGATGCCCAGCGGCAGAACATTATGATCGTCCGAGACGGCGGCAATGACCAACGCCTCCCCGGCTTCAAAACCGAGTTTTGTCTCACTCCCGTCTGGCATATCCTCGCCGGGACGCACGAGCACCGGCCCTGACACGTGGCAATACTGCCTGGGTGAAATGTCGTGTCGCCGGGCGAAATCGGCAGGAACATCGAGCGGTCGGGGGGGCATGAGCGCAATGTGTCCGGAATGGTCTGCCGCATCTGTGCCGTTGAGGCTCACGGCGTCGCCAAAAATCGGCGTTCCAATCACGGCATTGTCTGGAACCACGTCACCCATCACGAGTTCATCCCGTGAACTTTCGGGGTTTTCCAGACACACAAAAAAAGAGACGTGCCCCGGTGTGGGCACCGAAACCTCGGCTCTGGACTCCGGCTTCACCGACTGGACGATTTCGGAATCCTGACGCGTCGAAAGCATTGCCATGAGCAGGGCAAAAAACAGGACGACCCCTGCCGAGCAGAACCAACCTGCCGACACGCCACGCAGTCGAAGCATGATTAGCCTCCAAGGATCAAAGACGATCCGCTTGACGAATCGTCGGGAGAACTGAGCTGTGGAATGACCTGGGTGATGAAAATGCGGACGATGTTCGGATCAAGGGCGCCCGACTGGGCTTCGCGTTTCAAAATGGCGGCGGCATCTCCAAACGAATGACGTGTTTTGTAAGGCCGGTCGCCCCCGGTGAGGGCGTCAAAAATATCACATACGGTGAGAATCCGGCTCTGAATGCGGATTTGATCGCCACGAATACCATGAGGGTACCCTGTCCCGTTGAGTTTTTCGTGATGCTGCAACACAAAAATCGGAACATCGGCCCACCGCGGAGGCCATGCGATTTGGGAGAGGTATTGCCAGGAAATGAGGGCGTGCCGTTCGACCTCGTGCCGTTCGTCTGGGGTCAGTGTGCCGTGATCGATGAGGAGGCTTTCGCGTTCGCTTGCGGTCAGAAGACGGAGGTTCGGACACGGATCAATCGTCGTTTCGTACATTTCGTCGATAAGCCGGCGGTCCTTTTCTGTCGCCACCACGTTGACCTGTTGCACGCGCGTGACGACCTCGCAATACAGCGCAAACGACTGAGGAGAGCGATACCGGCTTCCGAGTTTTTCGGGGCTCTGGGTGCCAAACCATGCCGCAAAAAGTTCTATTCTATCCAGAAGATGTTGAAGATCCGACGGCGTCAATTTTGACGCTTTGAGTAATATTTCACGTCGAAGGACAACTTTGCCGATATCGTGCAACAACGCCGCAAAACGGAGTTCATCGAGGTGATTGTGCGAAAACTGGATAGACTGAAACGGCGGCAATTGTGAGGCATGGATTGCCTGAGCCGTGACGAGCGCGTATTTGGCAACCCTTCGGGAGTGGCCCGATGACGCAGGGTCACGGGCATCCATCACGGCAATGATGGACCGGATAAAGCCGTCAAAAAGCGTGCTGACATCCGCGTTAAAGAACGTGCGCTCCACCGCATAAGAGGCGACTTCTGAAAGACGCGCTATGGTGTCGAGATCGCCTTGTGACAAACCATCGTCGTGCAGCGAGTCGATCTCTATCACCCCGAGTTCGCGCGTCGATGTGACCAGGGGCGTGACGATTGTCGACATCGACGGATCGGAGGATCGGTACAGCGAAGCCATACGGCGGTGGATGGCCTCCTGAAAAAACGCATGATCCACAGAAGGCACCGAGGGCAGCTCGCCACGCGATCGCTCATAAAGGCACGAAAATGTCCCGGCACACGAGTCAAAACGCCACAGCGTCACGCGTACCGAAAACACAATCCGCTGCAGTATGGCCTGAGACAAATACGACAACACCGCCTGCTGCGACGTTTTGGAGGTCAGTGCCGTCGACATTTCGAGCAAAAACGCCATGACATTGACGTCCCGTGCCGCCCCCATTGTGACTAGCGAGATCGACCCGGCGCAGACCATATTGTGATTGTCGGAGACCTCGTCCTGGGCCATGTTGCAACGAACGACGCTCTGTCCTATCGACAAAAGGACTTCTCCTGTCAGCGGTACCGACTGCGCCAGCTGATGACTATACAGCAACACGTCTATGCTTGCCGATCTCACCCGGGAACCACGTTCACTTTGCAAATCACAATATGCATAGTGACCGTCATGATTGCACGTAAACTGGCCGTGCATCCCGCTCACGGAATTATCCGTCAATTGAAAATCATTGCCGCTATCGGTGCCGATATGCACAACGCTTTGCCGGAAATTCAAACATTTTCCTGCGTCTTTGCCATATATGACCTGAAGCTGCAACATTCCAACGCCCCAAATAATACACACATGCTCTATGTAGGTAACATTACCACATCATGCGATTATTCCCACCCTAAAATCACGCCTCCATTTATGTTCGTCGCAATGCGCTGAAAGCTCATCCCCGTTTTTTGAGTTTTTTGTCGTCCGGGTTCAGCGCTTTGGCGACGTCGAGCAAATCGGGTGTCATATTTTCAAACGTGACCCGATTTCCCTGAATCATGATGCGCGTGCCTTCTGGAATATTTTCAAAAAAATCGTCGTCAAACGCCATATCTTCGGCCACCTTGGGAGTTTCATCGTCGTGTTCCAAAGAACACGACGGACTGACTTTTGTTTCGCAAAAGGCCTTATCGTCGTGAATCATGAGAATTTTCCTTTGTGATGTATGCTCATCCTGTCATCCCCAGGAAGGGGATGTTTCAATCCCGTAAAAACAAGCACTGAAAGGCTATATGACAAACCTATCCCAACCACATCCATTCTGGAAAGGCATTCTGGTCGCAGGTTTTTTTGACCGCCAGATGTTGAATTTTATCACCTGGTTCAGGCATTTTGGTTCAAACGGAACAAAGATTCGCGCCCTTGCGCCCCGTCCGTTTGACATCCCCGACGTCGACGAATGGATCACAGGGCCTCGCGGAAGCGCGTCCCCCATACGGAAAGCCCTCGATGGCGTCGACGCGGCGTTCTGGTTTTATCTGACTCCCCTGCCGAACACCAAGACGCGCGAGGGATATGCCCTTGATACGGCGCTCATGGAAGCCATTCAGTTCGTCCATCTCCTCTCCCCCGATGTCGTCGGCGCCCCATCGCCTATCCCCGTCGTTCTTGTGACTCGCCAATTTCCAAATGACAATCGTAAATTTGACGAGAACTATGGTTTTTTGAGAAAAATATTTAATATTTTTAAAACAAAATGCAAAAACATCCGGATATTACGAATTTCTCCTGAGATTTCGTCTGACGATGCCATCTCCCTGTCGATGTTTGAATATGCCCTTCGGCACAAAACCGAGATCGATTCCAAGGATACACGCTGGCTCAATCTGACCCGGCCATTTGCCCGGGAACTTCTTTCTCCAAAGATTCTCGAGATGGCCTGTGGTTCTCCTCGTTGCGACGAGCTTGATGGCGCCATCGTTCTTTCGTACGACGAATACCGCACGTTTATTGCTCGCGGAATGACGCACAAATCCTCGCGCCATGTCTCGCGATTTATCAAATCCCCAAGGCGTTTGGCAAAAATTGCGGCGGCTTCGCGACGTCGTGAAAAACTCCTTTTTGAAACCTTGCAATTTCACACGACGGATCCCACCCTTTCTGCCAATCATTCTTCGGATCACACAGAGCTTGCGCGCCTTTGCCGACATTTTGCCGAAGACATGCTCGAATCCTATCCGGACAATCCCCCCATTCTTCTTTTGGAACCCATCCCCTCTGACTCGTCCCTCAAAGATCATCCTTGCGTTGTCTATTCACTGCCCCCCATGCGGCGATCTGTCCGTGAAACCGCGGCATTGTTTATGCGCTGGATCCCCCACTATTTTAAAAATGCCGTCAACCTCAAGGAACACAACGACAGACAGATCTTGTGTTGCCTTTCCCACATTCCCGTTTTTGAGCTCGAACGCACTGACGGCGATGAAACCCTGAGTCAGCTCTCGCTTCACCATCCGTGGATCCGTCGTCGTGAACACCGGATAATCATGACGTTTGCCTCCATTCCTGGAGATTCCCTCCATGACGGTCTGATGTTTCTTTGCATCGAAAATGCGCCCCGCACACCACTCTGGAATGCCATAGAATCGCGCATCGTCCATGCCTTTGCTAAATTTGTGTGCGAATATGGCTAACTCACCCCGATGATTTGTAGGACATCGAAGCACACTGGCATCACCAAGCCTCTTTTCAAAAAAGTCTCCTTATGCTCCGAAAGGGGTGACTTGACTCTGAGTCCACCATCCATGAACACCGGCTTACCGGCTTACGCCCGAGCCATGTGATTTTAAAACGCGGGCGCACCCACAGTCTATTTTTACATTCTGCAGACAGGTCCTACCTGTAGCTATGTTTTTGGGCCCCGCCCCCGCCGCCACCTGACCATTTACGTCATTCACAAGACACATTTCGGCGGCGGGGGCCTGAACCTGAATCGGCTTCCCCCTTTCGACCCAAAAAGAGACCTGTGTGGTGCCCACCGATGTGTCGCGTCAGCCATTCGTCAATGGACATCACGCGACGTGCGAGTGCGGACGCGCATCGGCAGTTATGTACGCATCAATGGATTAAAATGTCTTGAGGTTCATCGACATCCTCCCCGGGCATCAATACGGATCCCACTCCGTGTGAGACCGTCCAACGGATGATGCGCGGACACGGATTTTGTGACATTTTTTTTATGAGGTATCCACCAGTCCCCGGGGAGAAAACAGTGCACAGGGAATGTTTAGAATCCCCATGTATTCTTCATGGCAGAGGGGGCTGGATGTGAGCGACAGAGGGGGTAGCGGCGTATGCGCGCAAGGCCGAAGGACTGAGCACATAGCCGCTCAGGGGGAGACTTCCCCCACCCAAGAAGCCACAGGATCTGGGTGATCCTAACGTTTTTCAAAGAGCTTCTTTTCGATGGTTTTGATGTTGAGTTGGAGCTCGTTATCGGTTTTGAGGTCATTGACGATGGCCTGAACGGCACTCAGAACGGTCGTGTGATCGCGTCCACCGAAGGCGCGTCCGAGATCGGGCAGGGAGAGAGACGTGTGGGTGCGGGCCAGGTACATGGCGATTTTTCGGGGGTAGCTCAGTTCTTTTTTTCGCGACCGTCCCATGATTTCCTCGTGTGAGATGCCGAAGTACGTACATACGCAAGACACGATGGCCTCGACATTGAGGAGGATTTGGCGAGTCTGATAGAATGGCTCGATGAGTCGCTGGGCGAGTGCGATGGTGATGGCCTCGTGATGAGCCTGAGAAGAGCCTATGATGCGTTTGAGGCATCCTTCGAGTTCACGGACGTTGGTGGCGACTTTTGAAGCCATGTATTGGGCGACATCGTCCGGCAGGATGATGCCTTCGGCGCGTGATTTTTTGCGCAGAATGGCGAGTCGGGTTTCAAAATCGGGCAACTGAATGTCAAACCATCCGTTGGAACAGAAGCGCGAGCGCATGCGCTCATCGATGTCGGAAATGTCGTGGGGGTCGCGATCGCTTGTCAGGACAATTTGCTTTCCGTTGGCGATGAGATCGTTGAAGGTATTAAAAAATTCCATCTGAGTGCGATCTTTTCCTGCGATGAACTGCACGTCATCCAGGAGAAGCACGTCGATGTTGTCGCGCATGGACTGCCGGAAGACTTCCATCTGTCTGATACCGCTCATGGCATTCATGCACTGATTGACGAATTCCTCGCTTGTGATGTAGCGGACGCGCAAGCGGGTTGTATCGAGGATTTCGTTGCCAATAGCCTGCATGAGATGGGTTTTTCCCAAACCGGCGCCGCCATAGATGAAGAGCGGATTGAAGGCCGACCCTGGGCTTCCGGCGACGGCTTTGGCGGCGCTCAGGGCTTCCTGATTGGAACCGCCCATGACGAAATTGTCGAATGAAAATTTCTGTTTGAGTTTGCTTTTGATGCGAACCTCTTCGGAGGTCACGAAGGGTTCCATATCGGAAGAGTCCTCGACATGTGTGGAGGATGATCCAAACGCGGTCTGACCGATCTGAAATGCCGCCTTGTGCGCCTCGACTGTAGAGACGTCACAAACGCTCATGGAGGCTCCCGACAAAGGCAACACCCCGCTGGATCGTTCGGGCATAGCTGATGATTTGTCGGAGACGCCGGACAAAGAAAAAGAGAGTTTCACATCATCGTTCAGTCCCTGACTTCTCAAGACGTCGTGCAGGACATCTTCGAGCAGTGCCGTGAGACGGGTTTCGACGATTGACAAAGACGATTTGTCGGGCACACAGACATCCCAGCGTGTTTCGCTCATGTTTCGGCATGTCATGCCCTCGATATAAGGAAAATACTGCTCACTGATGCGTTTTTTGAGACTTTCGAGATAACGCGACCAAATATCCGCACTGACCATAAGACCCATTTATCACAGTATAAGTAAAAGCCCCTGGAGGGAAAGAACGACGCTCGCCATCCCGGGTCTTAAGAAATTCACCACAGAACGCCGACTCTGAGTCTCCCAGTGCCTTTCCATGGCCACGGTCGTTCCAGACATTAAGACTTGCATCCCCCACCGGGGATGCGGCGCGGAGATTTAGGAGAGATCCCCCACCCGGTCAACCATTTTGCCATGAACATGGATAGGACGGAAGCGAGGAAATCCAGTGTTTAAAGGGGGTTGAAGGTGTTTTGTGTAAAAATAAAATAAAATTCCAACATGAGAAAAAATTCCGAATTTTACGGACAAGTGTAAAATATTATTAGTTAATTTGTTGTTTATTTAAATTTTATTTATCTAAAATGCGTAATAAAGGAATTTATAACAACATCCATATTAAATTTTGATTAAACCACAGGCGAGAGGGTGACACAATTTGACAAAATCGAGATTTTGAAAAAAATAAAGACGTATCCGCACAGTGTAAAAATAATATTCTTTTTTTTAATCTTTGTTGGAATTTTATTTTCAAAACCGAATTTTTTCACATCACAGAGTTATCCACACCCCCTGTGGATAACTCTGTGGCTTATTGTGGAAAAATTGTGTGGAAAATTTTAAGCCTGAATTTGGCCTATGATTAAAATTAAATTCTAATTCTTTTTAATTTTATCGTCGAATGTAAAACACCCACCTGTGGGTATCATTATATAGTGTCGGAAGTTGTCCACACCCCCTGTGGATAACTCTGTGACTTATTGTGGAAAGGTGGGGAGTGTATTTTTCAGCCGTGGATTTTAATTTTTTCGTTTAAAATTCTTAAAAATTACTTTTTAAGAAATTTTAATCACCCTGTGGAGAAGTTTCGGGACAAGTTTTGGGATATTCTGTGGAAAGGTTGTGGTCAATGCTGTGGAAAACTTTCTGGAACAAAAGTTTTCCACAGCACTCCACAACTACGTCCACAGTTCATCCACAGGGTGAATGGCTGTCAGGGGTGCTTTTTTGCTTATTGTGAGAAGTTTTCCACTTTTCCCCAGGGCATAAGAAGACGAAGAAACAAAAAATACTATTAGAGATTTGAATCATCGATATCGTCTTCGGCTGAGACGGGTTTTATATCTAGAAAAATTTCCTGATTTACTTAAGACAACAGCCAGCGTGAAATTCGGCAAAACGCTTGACGTCAAGCGGTGAAATGGTGAAAAGTAGACCTTCGATTTTGGTGGGTTTCAACCGTGTTCGGCTTGTCAGGGCTTGTCGGATAGAGAAACGCGATTCAGTTATTGGAGCCATTGCCTGAGCGTGATTTAGGCGATGCGTCTTTTTATTTTAGGATGGATGATGAAATTTTCGATCGACAAAGAGACTTTCATGGGTGTTCTCAAACGCATTGATGGCGTCTGTCCGGCGAAAGGGAGCAGTTTTGCGGCGTTGGCGTGCTGTCTTATTGAAGCCCGTGGAGATGAAATCGTCGTGACTGGTACGGACCTCGAACTGACGTTGCGCGTTATTGTGAATGCCAACATTCTCGAAGAGGGCAAAGCGATCATCCATGCGCATCAGTTGCTCGACACGGTGCAGTGCCAACCCCAGGACGTTCCCATTCTGATTTCTAGCGAAGGCAGCCAGACGTTCATCGATGCGGGGAACTTCCATGGTCGCATTTCAAACATCGACATCAGCGATTATCCTCAGGTCGACAATCTCGACTATCAGGAATGCGTGCGAATCAATGCGCTTGAATTTAAGAGTCTTATCACGAAGACGATGTTCAGCATATCCAGGGATGATTCGCGTATTGATTTTACGGGTGCCTTTCTGACGGTCAAACAGAACGGCAAGATTGAGATGGTATCGACGGATGGTCACCGGTTGTCGCGGGTGGAGTCGATGTCGAGCATCGTTGGGACGCTGAACAAAAACTTTGAGACGGGTGTCATCCTGCCCAAAAAAGCGCTCAGCGAGTTTAGCAAATACCTGACGGACGGCGATATTGGTCTTAATTGCGTGGGCAAAAAGGTCATCGTGTCGATGGGGAACACGACGTATCAGATTACGGCGATCATGGGTCAGTTTCCGGATTTTTCTAAGGTCATCCCCTCGAAGCTCGATCACAAGGCGATCATCCGCAGAGACAGTTTTCAGCAGATACTCAAGCGTGCGGCTATTTTTGCGAACAAAGTTGCCGGCACCATTCGTCTGACGATGAGTGCCGGGAAACTGGAAATATCGGCTTTTGATTCGCAGAAAGGCGAGATGCGTGATTTTATCGAAGCGGAATACGAGGGAGCCGGGGTGACGGCAGGGTTTAACTGGAGCTATATCAGCGATATTCTTGGTGTCATTGACAACGAATATGTGTCTCTTGAAATCATCGATATGGATTCGCCGGCGGTGATCAGGGATATCACGACGGACAAACTTGACTTTATCGTGATGCCGATGCAGCTGTAATCGGTCGAGGACATAGGTAAAGAAAGGGGTGCGGGGTGTCCCCGCCCGAGGGGTGGCGGTGCGTATCGGCCAGGGGCCGATAGCGCCGCGCGCAGGGCGTATCCGGGCACAGGCCGGATAGCTCGCGTCCGAGATGAGCCAAAAGTTTGACATGCAATGACGTCGAAGCCGGGAAAATTCCCATCACAAGGGCAATTGACCCGGTTTTGTTTGCAGGGAAGTGGTAAATATTTTGTGGCGGGCCGGAGTGTGCCCGATGGGATAATTTTTTGACTTGGAGATTTTCATGACGAAAGAATGGGATGCCGCCCTGGCAGGAATGGATGTCGATCAGCTCAATGTGGTGACGCTGAGAACGTTGGCGATGGATATGGTTCAGAAGGCGAATTCGGGTCATCCCGGGGCGCCGATGGGATGTGCGGCGATGGCGCATGTGCTGTGGAGCCGTCACATGAAGCTCGCTCCGAATCACGTGGGTTGGGTGAACCGCGATCGTTTTGTGCTGTCGAACGGGCATGCCTCGTCGTTGCTCTATGCGTTGCTGCATCTCAACGGGTATCCGGTCAGTCTCGATGATCTCAAGCAGTTCAGGCAGTTTGGGAGTATCACGCCGGGTCATCCCGAAAACCATGTCACGCCGGGGATTGACACGACGACGGGACCGCTCGGGCAGGGGATTGCCAATGCGGTCGGATTTGCGCTTGCCGAAACGCATCTTGCGTCGCGTTACAATCGTCCGGGGTTTGACCTTATCGACCACTATACGTATGCGATATGCGGCGATGGTTGCCTGATGGAAGGAATCAGCGCGGAAGCCGCGTCGCTGGCAGGCCACTGGGGCTTGTCAAAACTCATCGTTCTTTATGACAACAACCACATCACGATCGACGGGACGACGGATGTGTCGTTTACCGAGGATGTGTGTGCCAGGTTTGAGGCGCATCACTGGAATGTGCTCAAAGTTGAGGACGGTACCGATCTCGATGCGATTGATGCCGCCATCACGCTTGCCAAATCTCAACACGAAAAACCGACGCTTATCAGCGTGCGAAATCACATTGGGTTTGGCAGTCCGCACATGCAGGATACGTCCAAGGTACACGGTTCGCCGCTTGGTGCGGAGGAAATCCGTCTGACCAAGGCGCAATATGGCTGGCCCGAGGACGCGCAATTTTTCGTTCCCGAACGCGTCTCCGAAAGCCGTGCGGCGCGAGTCAAAAAGCATGATGAGGCGTACCTCGCCTGGAATGCGCTGCTCGATGCGTATCGCGTGGAATATCCGCAACTGGCTGCCGAATTTGAGCGCCGTCTGGAAGGCAGGCTTCCCGAGGGTTGGGACGACATCCCGGCGTTTGAAGCCAACAAGCCGATGGCGACGCGTGCGGCGGGGGGCAAGGTGCTGAGCGCACTTCATGCCCATTTGCCCGAACTCATGGGCGGCAGTGCCGATTTGCACGAATCCAACAAAACATACGTCAAGGGATCAGGCGATTATTCGCGGACGGATCGTGCCGGTCGCAATATGTTCTTTGGCATTCGCGAACATGCCATGGCCTCGATCGTCAATGCGATGGCCCTTTACGGGGGATTTATCCCGTATGGTGCGACATTTTTGGTGTTCAGCGACTACATGCGTCACTGCATTCGCCTTGGGGCGCTGGAACGTGCGCATGCGCTCTGGATCTGGACGCATGACTCGATTGGGGTGGGCGAGGATGGACCGACGCATCAACCGATTGAGCATTTTGCGTCGTTGAGGGCGATTCCGGATTTTGTGTTTATCCGTCCTAATGATGCCAACGAGACGCTGGAGGCGTTCAAGTATGCGATGACGTCGACGCGTCCCGTGGGGCTGGCGCTTTCGCGTCAGAACTGCCAGACGTTGGATCGCGCGGTCTATGCTCCAGCCGGCCTTCTCAAATACGGCGCTTATACGCTCGTGTCGGATGAAGATCCCGAGTACATTTTGCTGGCTTCCGGTTCTGAGGTGGATATTGCGCTTCAGGCGTATCATACGCTCAAGGCGGAAGGCCGTCGTGGTCGTGTGGTCAGTGTTCCCGCGCACCGTCTGTTCTGGGAACAGACGCAGGAATACCGCGATTCCGTGCTGCCAAAATCCGTCAAACATCGTGTGGCGATAGAAGCCGCCTGTGAGATGAGCTGGGAAAAATTCATCGGCGATGAAGGGAAATTCATCGGGATGCACACGTATGGGGCGAGTGCTCCAGCGGACAAACTCTATGAACATTTTGGCATTACGGCGGAAGCCGTCGTCAGTGCGGTGAGGGATTTTTAATGGCGAAATACCGACAGGAAAGAGTGGCAAGCGAGATTCTTCATGAACTTTCGGGGATTATTCTCCTGGAGGTGAAGGATCCTCGTGTGCACGATATCACGCTGACGGATGTGACGATGTCCTCGGATCTGTCGGTCGCCTCGGTGCGGTATTTCTGCGCCGAAGGCGTCGATAAAGACGAGGTTCAGAAGGGCATCGAACATGTCATGCCGTTTTTGCGTCGTGCCATTGGGGAACGCATCGAGCTTCGGCGCGTGCCCGATCTCCATTTTTACTATGACAAGGGCATGGAACACAGCGCCAGAATGGAAGCGCTGTTTGCCAAACTTCATGCCGAGGGTCAGATGGGTCCGGGTGATCCTGAGTCTGATAAGTGAACATTATGCCGGAATTTGACCGTTTATCTCATCTGGCTCCGAATTTGACCAAAATGGTCGAATTGATCGGTGCATCTCAGCGCATTCTCGTGACGATGCATTGCCGACCCGACGGCGACGCCGCCGGATCGGCCATTGCCATGATGCATATCCTGCGGACGCTTCACAAGGACGTCGTCGTCTTTAACGTCGATCCCATTCCCGACAATTTTTCTTTTCTCAAAGGGTCGGGGGAGATTGTCCATGAACTCGACGACGTCGAATTTGATCTCTGCCTGATTCTGGATTGTGCGGATCCGTCACTTCTTGGACGAAAATTTCCGTACGACAAGATCACGTGTCCGCGTGCGTTTGTCGATCACCACAGCGTGCCGTGGAAAGACTGTTGTCTGAATCTGCATGACGACAAGGCGTCGGCGGTGGGGGAAATTTTGTTTCACCTGATGAACGCGCTTGAAGTGAAGTTGACGCGCGAGATTGCCGAAGCGCTTTATACGTCGATCATCACGGACACGGGATCGTTCAGGTATACCTCGACGTCGGCGGATTCGATGCGCGTGAGCGGTTATCTCCTGGCGGCCGGCATCGACGTTTGGAACATCTGTTCCCACATTTATGAAGACAACCCGGTCGAAAAGATTCGTCTTCTGGGACTTGTGCTTCAGACGCTCTGGGTGTCGCGGGACGGCCGTCTGGCTTCTCTTCACGCCAACCGGCAGATGTTGCGCAAATGCCATTGTTCCGGGGCCCTGACGGACGGGTTTATCAATTATGCGCGAAGCATTCACGGGGTTGAGGTCAGTATTTTCATGACGCAGCTGGAGGACGATCTTTATCGTCTGAGTTTTCGTTCCCGTGGAGAGATCGACGTGTCGGCGATAGCCTCGTCGTTTGGCGGGGGCGGCCATCACAACGCCGCTGCCTGTACGCTTCGCGGTTCGGTCGAATCGATTCGTGGGCAGGTTGAGCGCATTCTCGGTGAACTTTACGGTTTGTCGATACCCGATTCGGAGGGAGGACGATGAAACCCGACGATCTCTTTGATCCCCTGGCTCAGGATTATGAAACGATGCGGCGGGAACTGCAGTGGGATCCGTTTGTCCATATCCATGCGGCGTTTGAAGGCCGTTCGCTGAACGGCCTGAAAATCCTTGATGCCGGTTGTGGGACGGGCGAATGCACGCGGTGGTTCCAGTCTCAGGGTGCCGACCCCGTGGGGCTCGATATATCGGGGGAAATGTGTTTTCTGGCGGCCGAGCGTTCCGAAAATATCCTGTATCTTCCGCACGATTTGTCGGATCCGCTTCCGTTTGGTGAGGCTTCGTTTGATGCCGTGGTTGCACTGGGGTGTCTCGAATATCTCGAAGATATCGCCCCGACCATGGCGGAGTTTCGGCGAGTATTGCGTCCTGGCGGACTGTTTCTGGGGTGTTTTGAGCGTTATGGTGACGACTGTCCCGGCGGGAATGCGCCGGAGGTGGTCTTTTTGGACGACTGGGTGCGATACCGTCAGTCCAGAGAAGAACTCCAAACGTGTCTGGAGCCGTTGTTTTCGCATATCCGGTTTGACCGTGTGCCTGGGTTTGTGTTGGAAGAATCGGATGAACGGACCCAGTACTGGAGAGTCATTGCCGATTGAGGCCGTCCCTTTGGTGATGGTGTGCCTTGAAAAAAGGGCGCGCGTATGGGCAGAAAGCCCATAGCGCGCCCGGGGAGGCGTATGGCGGCTGTGACGCCATAGCCGACCGCCCGAAAAATGGAGAATACTTCGATGAAACGGATTGTGTTGGCCAGTACGAGCAAGTATAGAAAACGATTGATGGCAGAAGCTGGATTTGAAGTGGAATGTGTCAATCCATGTTATGAAGAGACCGTGATAGAAGGCATATCCCCATTAGAACAGATATCCCAATTTGCACTTGGAAAAGCCAAAAATGTATATAAAATGCGTCCGGAATGTATTGTGATAGGGTCGGATCAGGGACTGGTCGAAGGGGAAATGTGGTTGGGAAAACCCGGAAGTGTAGAAGCCGCATGTGCGCAACTCAAGCGTTTGCGCGGTAAAACTGCGATTCTTGCGACGAGCGTCGTCGTCATATCCGGGGATAATGTTCAACATGAACAGAATCGTGCAGAACTCCATTTTCGTGAGAATATATCGGATGAAAGTATCGAGCGATATGTCAAATCCGACATGCCTCTGGATTGTGCCGGATCGTTTAAAATAGAAGCTCGTGGAGTCCGTTTGTTTTCATCGATAATGTGTGATGATCCCACCGCCATTCAGGGGCTTCCCATGATGGCGCTCAATCGCATGATACTCGCTGTTGAACCCGAATATGATACGATTTTTTGATGATATAATTATGATGTATTAATATATATAATATAAATATTATTTGCATCACGATATGCAGTTCAAACGCTATATCATAATATCTATGGCTAATAATATCTATAAACTTTTATGATAAAAAGAGGAATTCGAGTTTTTGTTGAATTTCGCGCGTGACGTCGTCGGGAGATTTGGCGGCATCGATGATGTGTGCACGTGGATGGGTGGCCACGATGCGCTCAAAGGCGTTGGCGACGTCGATCAGGGTTTGGCGAGCCTCAAACGGATCGAGGGATTCGCGTCCGGACATCATGCGTTCGATCGCCATGTCGGGCGAGAGCCGCAAAAAGAGCAGAATATCGGCTTCGGGGGCAAAGGATCGGTTTTCCTTTGCGATTTCGGCCTGGTAGGTTTCGAGTTCTTGCGGGCTGGGATCGTGATCAAAGGCATCGCGTCGCGATCCCTGATAGGCGATGGAACTGTAAAAATAGCGATCCGTGATGACGGTCTGTCCCTTTTGGAGGGCGGGCAGGATGCAGGTCTGGAGGTGTTCGTGCCGGTCGAGGACGAAGAGTTCTCGCTCGCGAGCGGGAGGGAGGCGCGTCGTCGCCGTCCGGATTTCGCGTCCGTACTGTTCGCGCGTCGGTTCGGCTGTCTGGATGGCTTCGATGCCGCGTTCGCGCAGCCATTCGCAAAGCCGTGGAATCTGGGTCGATTTTCCGACGCCGTCGATGCCTTCGACGGCAATGAGAAGGGGGAATGTCGTCATGGTCTGTCTCGCGAGGGTATATGAAATGATGGAATTATTTGCCGATGCAGAATTGCGAAAAGATGGCGTTGACGATGTCTTCGCTTGCAAAGGCGCCCGTGATGGCGGCGAGGGATTGTGCGGCTTCGTGGAGATCCTCGGCGATGCATTCGGCGGGGAGTCCGGCGTCGAGGGCTGCAAGGCTGCGCTGGATGCACGTGGAGGCATGATCGAGGCACGAGATGTGGCGCTGTGAGGTGATGAGGGTCACATCTTCGGTCTGCTGACTGCGTTCGCACGCGATCCGTGTCAGGGTGGATTCGAGTTCGGCGAGTCCGGCATTGGTGCGCACGGAGATATTGAGAAGGGGAGAGCGGGCGCGTTCGATGAAGCGCAGAATTTCCGGATCGAGATCAGGACGTGCCTGATCGGCTTTGGTGTGGACGAAAACCCATGTCTGGCGGTGTGCGGCATCGTCGATGTCGTCGCCATACAGCGCGCGGAGTTCGTCCCACATGCGCCGGTCCGAGGGCTGGCCGTCCAGGAGGACGAGAAGGATGTCGGCCTGCCGGATTTGTTCGCGCGAGCGCATGATGCCGAGCTGTTCGATGGAGTTTTGTGCGTCGGCGACGCCGGCCGTATCGATGAGGCAAAACGTCTGGTGATTCAGGGTGACCTGGGCCTCGATGGAATCGGTCGTCGTGCCGGCAATATCGGTGACAATGGCCCGTTCGTGCCCGAGAAGATGGTTAAAGAGGCTCGATTTTCCGACATTTGGGGCACCCGTGAACACGACGCGCAGTCCGTCCGCGCGGTACTGGTCGTGGGCGCGTTTCATGCGCTCGATCTGGTGCAAAATCGCACTGGATTCGCGCCGCACGAGGTCGGTCGGAAAAGGGGCGAGGTCTTCCTCGGTCGAAAAGTCGATCGACGCCTCGATATGGCAGAGAAGGTTGAGCACTGCCGTCCGCAACGCCTCGACCGCATGGGAGACCGACCCCGAAAGCTGGCGCTGTGCTTCGCGACACTGATGGACGTTTTGCGCATGGATGATGTCCATGATCGCCTCGGCTTTCGACAGGTCGATCTTGCCGTTCAAAAACGCCCGCGTCGAAAACTCCCCGGGTTGCGCCGGTGTCGCGCCGGCCTCACACACGAGCTCAAGCACGCGTCCGAGGTTCACGCTTCCCCCATGCGCATAAATTTCGACCGAATCTTCGCCCGTGTACGAATGCGGTGCTTTGAAATAACAGACGAGCACGTCGTCAATGGCTTCGCCGTCGGGCGTGTAGAGAACCCTGTGGTGCATCATGCGCGGCGTCAATTCCTGCCTGTGCACGCAACGTCGAATGATTCCGAGCGCGTCGTCGCCGCTGAGGCGGATGACCCCAATGGCTGCCGGAGCGGTCCCCGATGCGATGGCTGCTATCGTATACATGGTATTAACCTGTTTTTTATGTAATTTTATGTTATGTTTAACAAATGATGTTCGTCTATATTTTATGTTCTTTGTTTTTTTGGTGGGGGAAGTCTCCCCCTACGTCGCTATTTGCCCTGCGGGCAAATACGCGCCTACCCCCTCACATGGGGTGCAGGTTCGTCACTCATCGTCCGGACAGACTCCAGGTTGGAGGTTTCGCCGAGACATCGAATGGCGTCTCCGATGAGGTAAAGCGAACCGGAAATAAAGATCGTTCCGTCCTCACCCACGGCTTGTGCCGCGCGTCGGATCGCTTCGTCCAGAGAGGCACATGCGCGCGAGGGTTCAAGCCCCGTGCGCGTGCAATAGTCGGAAGGTGAGCAACCGCGCGGCGAGGACGTGATCGGCGACACAAAAATGCGTTCCGGATCAAAGACGTCGAGGTAACGCGGAAACATTGCCTCGATGTCCTTGTCGCCGCAACTGTTGACGACGAGTGCGCGCGTGGTGCGGCGGGGGGCTTTGGTCGGCACGGCGTTGCAAAAGGATTCCACCCCGTCGGGATTGTGCGCGCCGTCCATGATGAGGTGTGACACCCTCAGGGCACGTGCGGTCGTTTCGGAACATGGCCACATGCGTCCGACCCATTTCGTCTGCACGATGAGATTGCGCAACACTTCGCGCACATTCCCCTTAAACCATCCCATCCGCGCCGCGCTGAGCAGTGCAAACGCGGCCACGGCCGCGTTGTCTCTCTGGAATCTGGCGAGTTCCTCGCCGCCTTGCATCGGGATGGTATCGTCGTCGGTGACAAGACGAAAGCCGTCGTCGTCGCACCGCCAGTCAAAATCGACCCCGAGCGCGTGAAACGCGCTGCATCCGTGTTCCAGCGCTTCGCGTCGCAAGGTTTCGACGCACGTGCGCCCGACGACGACCGGACATCCCTTACGCATGATTCCGGCTTTTTCGTGCGCGATCGCCTCGAGCGTATGACCGAGGTATTGCTCGTGATCGTGTCCGATTGACGTGATGATGCTCATCGAAGGGGAGAGCACATTGGTCGCATCGAGACGTCCGCCGAGGCCCACTTCAAATACGCCAAACTGGATGTTTGAACGTCGAAAAAACCTCAGCGCCATTATGAGACAGCACTCGAAATACGTCAGCGTCAGTCCCGAAAAATCGGGGTTGTCGTCGCCTCCATATTCGGACAGCACGCGTCGGCCAATGGCGACCATTTCCGAGACGGGAATCATGCGTCCGCCGACGCGGATCCGTTCTCTAAAGTCCACGAGATGCGGGGAGGTATAAAGTCCTGGCAGGAGTCCCAACGACTGGACGGCGTTGGAAAAGAGCGCACTGACCTGACCTTTGCCGTTTGTGCCGGCCACGAGGATGTGCGGGTAGTTGACGAGCTGCGGTTCGCGCGCCAGCGCTTGATGCATCGCATCAAGACCAAGTTTGATGACGCGTTCATTTTGCGCAAAAAGGCGCGCATAAAATGCGTCGGTTTCATTCCTGTTTTTGTGGTGTTCGTGAACTGGAGGGCAGGTTTTGTGGGGATTGGTGATGGGTGTATGCGTCATGATCTTGTGTATGTCCCAAAACTTTGCGTTTTTTGGGTTTGAAAAACGCCTTCATTTGCTCGGAGATTCTTGCGTGCGAGTTTCCGAGGGGGTAGCGGCGTATTGAGCCTGGAGGGCGAAATAGCCGCTCAGGGGGAGGCTTCCCCCTCCCAAAAAAGTCATGAATCAGGCGATTTGATTGCGTTGTCTGCGTGGGTGGGCAAGAAAAAAGCCGCCAGGCGGCGGCTTTGATGGTGTGAAGGCTATTTGTCAAAAAAATCGTATCGGTCGCGAAGCTCAAGGTAGTTGAGGTATCGCGAATATTCGGCGTTATTGACGATTTCACAGACATTGTCGCCCGAGAGTTTGATGAGTTTTTTGGCGACGAGCCGATCCATGATGTCTTCGAGTTCGACGTCGTCGAGGCCGAGCATTTTGGCGAGGTCTGAGGGCACGCTGACCTTTCCGGTGCCGGAATTTTCGATTTCGCGTTTGAGATGGAGCATGACGCGTCCGATTGTGTTGCGCATTTGCAGGGCGGAGACGAGGAATTGTGCTTCGTTGAGGCGTCCGGCGAGTTTTCGCATCATGCGCATACTGAGTTCGCCGTTGGCGCGGATCATGGCTTCAAACTGGGTTGCGTCGATGACGAGAAGGCGGGCGGGCTCGATGACGGTGGCGGTCACTGCCTGGGGGGCATCCGTCACGAGTGACAATTCGCCGCAAAATTCGCCGGGGCCGAGGATTTCCAAAACGATTTCCTCGGTAAACACGCGTTTGGATATCTGAATCCGACCTTCGTTGATGACCCAGAGTTTACTCGCGGGGTCGCCTTCATAGAAAAGGACTGTTCCGGGTTCGTAAATCTTGCTGTGTTTTTCTAAAGCCTGTTCCTTGTCCATGTCTTCGTCTCTCTTGACGCGTGGTTTTTTTGGCGCTTTGAGTCATCGTTTTATCGTAGAGCCAAAACGGCACTTTTCTATCACGTCGATCTTTATTCATCAAAGAAATTTGCATGGATGCCGTTTGACCTCTTTCAGGCTTTCCGGATCCAAGGTGGGCGGAAAAGAGATTTTTCAGGCCAACTTTGCCCACGTTTTCCAGTAGGTGGGCGGAAAAGAGATTTTTCAGGCCAACTTTGCCCACGTTTTCCAGTAGGTGGGGAGGGGATTTGTGTGGGGGAACTTGGTCTCCCCACACAAAAAAAACTCAGAACACCTGGGCTTCAAACGTTTGAAAAGACGCCCCGTCTCGCCATGCGTTGGGGGAGAGACCGGCCTTGAGGGAGAGGTGCATGAGCATTTCTTCGAGGCTCCATCCTTGTTCTGTGGCGACCTGGGGAAGAAACACGGCTTTGCGAAATCCTTTTTGTAACACGACACCGTGTTTGCCCACGACGATATCCTGCGGACCTGAGACTGGTACAGGTTTGGTGAGTACGGATATTTCGATGGAAAGATCGTCGAGTTCCTGGGGTTGAACCGGATCAAAGCGTGGGTCGTTGAGAGCGGCATCCTGAGCGCGTCCCCAAAGACTTTCGGACAACGGTGCCACGGGCAGAATGTTGCCGATACACCCGCGAAGTTGTCCGTTGGGTTCGTTGAGGGTCACAAAAACGCCATAAGGCATGCGAAACATCTCGTCCTGGCCGACGAAATCGAAGTCACGTGGAAACGGCGTTTCGGACTGACGATCCACGGCCTCGCGAAGCGCACGGCGCACGAGATCATGGGCAACGCGTTGTTGAGGCCACGTAAGCGGAGTCCCTGGATCGGCGTTGTGGGTCATGCCGGACGTCCTCGCGGAACTGCCGATGACCATGGCCACGTACGACACGGACATGTCCTCGTCACCCGAACGACGCCCCGATGTGTCATAGGCCACTTTTTGTGCGACAAGTCCGGTATTTTCATACGTATATGACAACACGCGCAACGCATGGATCCCGCATGCGGCATGGGGATTGGCGTCTGCAAATGCCTCAAATGACGCCCCGTTGAGGAGAGAAATTGCGGACACCGTGCGTGCGTCATACACGGCGATGTGTTCCTGGACGGGTGCGCCAAACGGCACATATCCGTAGGCTTCACCGTAATGGAGAAAGTCTGTCGAAATCACGAGCAGGGCGTCGCGCTGTTCGCGCAAAAATTCGCCAAGTTTCCGGGCATCGTCCGATGCCATATCTCCGACGATGATGGGGATGATCGACGGGACTTTTGTCCCGAACACGACTTGTAAAAAGGGGAGCTGAATTTCGATGGCGTGTTCCTGGCGGTGTGCGCCGTCGTCAAGGCGAATCAGTCCGAGGTCGCGGAGTTGATGTGTCATTTCTGTGTCGACGGGCACCACGCCAAGCGGCGTGGCGAATCCATCTGCGCTCACGCCCACGGCGCCATATACGGGAACCCGGTGGTTTGGGCACAACACAAAGATGCGGCGATACGTGCGCCCCTTGAGCAATTGATAGGCTGCGGCCGCCGTGGGGCCTGACCATGTGTGCCCCGCATGGGGCACGATGATCGCCCGAATATCGCCGGAATACTCGACGGGCGAGGCTTCGGCCAGATAGCCTTCGATGGTTTTTGTGAGCGAACCGGCGTCGCCGGGATACCACTGTCCTGCCAATACCGATGGACGTATACTCATCGTCACTCCCTGGGCGGATGCCCTCTGTTGGGGAGACGACATGGAAAGCGAGATTTCCTGATTTGGGGATGAACACGCGGTCATGAGTCCAAGGGTGAAAGTCATGACCATGATGTCATGGAGGGAAACTCTGGGTAGAGGTGGGCAGAGGGGGTAGCGGCGTATGCGCGCAAGGCCGAAGGCCTGAGCACATAGCCGCTCAGGGGGAGACTTCCCCCGCCCAAAAACAAGCGCTTCGAGCTTCCTTAGAAACATGGCGTGCTCCACCATACACTTTTCGATGTCGTTTCCAAAAGACGCTGCCACACAAAGGCGGCATTGTCCTTTAGTATAGCCTGATTTATGAAGTGTCGCGGGCGACTTTTTTGACTCGCTTTGCGGAACGCCCATTTTGACTTTTGACGAGAGCAGCACGATGTATCAGTTTCGCCCCGAACTTTTTAATCCGCCGCAACGCCAGGCGGTTCTTCATGATGAAGGTCCCATGCTCGTTTTGGCCGGTGCAGGAAGCGGCAAGACGCGCATTATTGCGCATCGCGTTGCCTATCTCGTCGACATCAGAAACGTCGCCCCCGATCATATCGTCGCCGTCAGTTTTACAAACAAGGCCGCGCGGGAACTCAAGGGGCGCGTCGCGGAGCTCATCGGCCAGGAAAAAGCCAGGCAGTGTCATCTTTCGACGTTTCATGCGCTTGGGGCAGACATTCTGCGTGCGCACATTACGAAGCTCGGATGGAAACTTCCATACGCCATTATTGATACTGACGAACAACTCGGCATTGTGAGAAGCGTGCTCAAGGAACTTCACCTTCAGGGATCTTCTTATGACCCGCAGGATATTCTTGGATTCATTTCCCGGGTCAAAACCGCGCACGTCATGCCTCTCGACATGCCTGGCATGCGATGGAAACCCCAGGGGCGAACACTCGCCAAGATTTTTGACCACTATCAGATCATTCGGAAATCGATGAATGCCATCGATTTTGACGACATGATCGCCCTGCCTGTCGATATTTTTGAAAAGTACGACGACGTTCGCGCTCAGTATGCCGATGCATGGAAATACCTTCTCGTCGACGAATATCAGGACACCAATGAGCTCCAGTTTAAATTGTTACAGTTGCTGTGCAGACAGCGGGCAAACCTCATGGTCGTCGGCGACGACGATCAGTCGATTTATGCGTTTCGTGGTGCAAATTCCCAACACATTCTCGATTTTCCAAAACTGTTTCAAAACGTCCGCGTCATTGCGCTTGAGCAGAATTATCGATCCACCCAGCCTATTTTGACCGCCGCCAACGCGGTCATTGCCAAAAACGCCGTCCGGCATCAAAAGAATTTGTGGAGTGAACATCAGGTGGGCGAAAAGATACGCGTCTTTGCCTGTTCCAATCCCGAGGAAGAAGCGCGTTTTGTCGTCGATCAGATTTCCCTCCAGCGAGCGGCAAAAAATTTGTCGTATCGAGATTTTGCCATTCTCTATCGCACCAATCCGCAAAGCCGTGCCATTGAGGAACAGCTCGTCAAACAGATGCTTCCTTACCGCATTGTGGGGGGATCAAAGTTTTACGATCAGTCCGAGGTGCGGGATCTCGTTTTCTATCTTCGTTCGATATATTCGTTTCACGACGAGCTTGCGTTGCGGCGCATCATCAACACGCCGCGGCGTGGGGTTGCGGCGGCGGCTTTGGAACGCATCGACGCGAGGGCCAAAAATGAAAACCTTTCTTTTCTGGATGCCGTCCGGGCGGAAATCGATCACGGGCAGTTACAGGCGGCAGCAAGGCTCAAACTCACCGAATGGGTGGAAGTGCTGGAATCCTTTCACCGGAGGGTGATGTCCAAAAACGAGCCGCTCTCTGTCACCCTGACCGCCCTCATCGAACGGATACATTACATTGCCTACCTTCAGAGTTCGTGCAATTCAGACCAGAACGCCCAGCATCGCCGCGACAATGTCGATGAACTCGTCGAGGCACTCGCCGCCTATGAACGACAAAATGGACGCGATCTGTCCGGCTTTTTGCAGCAACTTATGCTCGATCCGCCCAAAAAAGAAGACGACGAAAATCCGGACGAAATCACCTTGCTCACCCTGCATGCCGCCAAGGGACTCGAATTTACCTCTGTATATATTGTCGGATGCGAAGAGAATCTTCTCCCGCACGCAAATTCCTTGCGCGAACCGGAGCTTTCCGAAGAACGGAGACTTTTTTATGTCGGCATCACTCGTGCCAAACAGTTTCTCACCATCACGCATACCAACACGAGAAAAAAGATGTACGAAACGCTTCGGATCATGCCGTCGCGATTTTTGAACGATATTCCAAAGGACGTCGTCGAGTTTGCACAAGCCGAAGATTCTATTTCGACTCAAGCCATGAAAGAAGAACAACACAAAACCATGAAGTCCCGGTTTGCACAACTCCAGAGTTTTTTTGACAAAAAGGGGTAATCTGAGCAAAACCGTCGTTTAATATATACAAAAAAGCGCGGCGTATCTCGCCACAAGGCGGATAGCCGCGCGCGCCGGTCGTATCTCGCCGTTACGGCGAGATAGACCGCGCTCAAAAAAACTATGAGTTGGATTCTGACAAAGAGGGGTCTTGACTATCTTTGTCGTCTGCGTAGTTGACATTTTGTGTGTCTTCGGCAGGTGTCACCGATTCTTCTGGGGTATTTTCGGATTCGCTGTCTTCATGTTCGCAAAGTTTGGAACTGTCTTTGGGAGGTTCGGGTATGGGGTTCACGCCAGCTTTTTTGGCCTCCTGAGCGGCTGTTTTGCGCAACTTTGCATAAGCTTTGGACCACCGGTCCAACTTGTCGTAATGCACCGGATCTATTGTGGTTTCCTCGGACAATTTGAGAAACTCACACACCATGTGTATTTGTATCCACGAATCGAGAAACGCCACTTTGAAGGTCAACATCAATAGAAATGAAATGCCCATCCACGGTAAAGAACTTATGCTTAGTGAACTCGATATACCAAGGCCGGGCAGGAAAAATACAAAAAATAAAAAGATACATGCCAGGTACATGATAACGCTCGAACGAATGGCACGACGCACAAATACGCGCCACTTTTCGACGAGTATCGTCAGCGCATCCACACACGCCGCATGAACCTCATAATCACGACGGCGAAGCGAATACGTCAGACAGCAGTCATCCGCACACGATAAGGCTGGATGCAACAACACATACAAAAACCAACGACCAATGCTCATATCCGGAAGATCTGTGTCCAGCGAGAATCCTCGTGAAATCACTCGACGCATTTGCAATATCGAGATGCGAATGTCGCGGGATAATAGATAAAATTTGCGGTTGGATCCGAATCGTTCACTCACCACTGTTTTAGAATATTCCACAGGATTTGACGGGATTCTCGAGGTTTCAAGGGCTTGTTCTACAATTGCAAGATGTCCCATTTGTGTGTTGTAGCCAAGACGACCCATGATGGTATAATAGGATCCAACGATAAACAGAAATGCACCACAGCACAAGGCGATATTCGTCGGCAGGCTAAACGACATCTTCGTAATGAGAAGCCATATCAGACCAATGACGAGCAAGCCGATAAACCCCGTCAGCATTCCTATTCCGAGCCGTATCCAGTTAAAAATCATTGTTTTTCTAAAAATTTTCCCCGGTGACATGGCTTTCCTTTCTATTTATATAAAGTGTTCGACGATTTCAAAGGCGCACCGTGGCGCGCCCTCACCAAACATAGATCATTCAACCGAAAAATAAAGGCGCGGAACGACGCCGCGCCTGTAGCCTTTTTAATACGCCATGTCTACGTCATGGCGCTGTACGCGCGTTCCGCAATCTGTTGAGCCAGCTCTTCGAGGCGCTTGATTGTGGCGAGGATATCGTTCATTTCGAGGACTCCGGGGTCGTGATCGAGGTATTCGCGGTGTCCGTTGAGCTCCTCTTTAAACGTCGCCACATCGTCCGCCGGCAGATAGTCGCTGAGTTGTTTAAGCGAGCGTTCCGCCATGTAAACGAGACCTTTGGCCTCGTTGATTTTTTCGATCTTTTCACGGATTTCGGTGTCATTGGCGCGTTTGGCCGCCGCCTCGTCGATCATCGAGTCAATTTCGGCTTCCGAAAGTCCGCCCGACGCCTCGATCCTCACCTTCGCCTCGCGCCCCGTCGTTTTTTCGACCGCAGATACCGACACAATCCCCGAGGCGTCGATCTTAAAGGACACCTCGATTTGTGGCATCCCGCGAAGCAATGGCGGCAGGCCCCACAATTCAAACTTCGCCAGAGAATGGTTCTCAGACGCCAGCTCGCGTTCCCCCTGCAACACATGGACGTTCACCATTTCCTGAAAATCGACCGTCGTCGAGAAGACTTCCGATGCCTCGCACGGGATCGGGGTGTTGCGAGGAATCAGAGGCAAAAATACCCCGCCCATCGTTTCGATACCCAGCGAGAGCGGCGTCACGTCCATCAACGCCACTTCCTGAATGTCGCCATTGAGTACACCCGCCTGAATCGACGCGCCAATGCTCACGATTTCGTCCGGGTTGACGTTGGCGTTGACCGGAAGGTTGAAGAATTTTGAGATGCGTTCGCGCACCAAAGGCATGCGCGTCATCCCGCCCACCAGGACGACCTGTGTCAGATCCGAAGGCGTCACTTTCGCATCGTCCATCGCCTGTTGGCACAACGGGATCGTCCGCTCAACCAGATCGCGCGTCAAATCCTCGAGTTCATTGCGCGTCATCGTGCGGCTCAGATGGATCGGCGCCCCGTCTTTCATGGCCAAAAACGGAAGATTGATTTCGGTTTCTTTCGCCACACTCAGTTCCTGCTTGGCGCATTCCGCCGCTTCTTTGATGCGGTACATCGCCGACATATCGTCGTGCAAATCAATCGCGTTGGCTGACTGGAACTCCGAAAGCAAAAGCTCGACAATCGCATTGTCAAAGTCTACGCCACCAAGAAACGGATCGCCAAGTGTCGACAACACTTCATACAAACCGTCCCCAAGGCGTAGAATCGATATATCAAACGTGCCGCCGCCAAGGTCATACACCACGATCGTTTCGTGACGATCATCGCCAAATCCATACCCCAGCGAGGCTGCCGTCGGCTCGTTCAGCACGCGAAGCACTTCAAGACCCGCGATACGGCCCGCATCGCGCGTCGCCTGGCGTTGCGAATCGTTAAAATTCGCAGGCACCGTAATGACCGCCTGATCTATCTTTTCTCCGACATATTCTTCGGCAATTTCTCGCATTTGCGTCAAAATTAACGCCGATATTTCCTGCGGACTGTATGTTTTTTCTCCAATTTGAACGCCAGGTGTCTTGCGTTCTCCATTCCCCATCGGAACGATCTTGAACGGAGCCAGTTCCTTTAAACGCTGTACTTCAGGATCATCCATTGTACGGCCGATGAGACGTTTGATCGCAAATACCGTGTTTTCAGGATTTTTGGCCGCCTGACGGCGAGCCATCTGTCCTACAAAAACATCCCCCGTATTGGTGAATGCTACGATCGACGGCGTCGTGCGGGCTCCTTCGCGGTTTGCGATGACCGTGACGCTGTTGCCTTCCATCAGTGACACACAGGAATTTGTTGTACCCAGGTCAATACCAATCACTTTTGACATTACGCTTCTTCCCCACCTTCACCTTCTAAGGATTCCTGATCCGATCCTTCATGCTGAGACACGACGACGAGCGCCGGACGAATGACGCGTTCATGCATCATATACCCTTTGAGATGTTCTTGAACGATCGAATTGTGCGGTTGGTCCGAATCCACCACCCGCGACAGCACGTCGTGATACACCGGATCACACGTATGCCCCACGCTCTCAAACGGCGTACAACCCATCTTGGCCAGGGCCGACAGATACAGCTTGTGCGTCATCTCAATGCCGTTGAGCAGCTGTGCAAAATCATTGACCTGATGTGCATGCGCCAACGCACGTTCAAGATTGTCCATCGTGGGCAAAAATCCAAGCACTATGCGTTCTTCCGCCTGATGCGTCTGCTGTTCCTGATCGCGCGTCACACGCTTGCGATAATTGTCAAAATCCGCGGCCATGCGCACAATCCGGTCGTTCAGCTGTTTGACCTGTGCCTGCAACGCCTCGCACTGCGTCTGTAACGCCTCACATTGCGTCTCCCGTGACGCGCACTCTCGCTCAAGCTCCTCCACACGGGCACGGCTCACCGCAAGCTCGCGCAAACACCCCTCTCGCGCAGGCCCCTGCGAATCCGAATCCCGAACAGGCACCCGATTTTTCGCCACATACGGCCTCACCACCTTGCTCTCTTTGTTCTCTTCGTTTCTGACCGCTTTCTTTTCCTCACTCGCCGTCAGTTCCGATGGACTCATGCCCACCGGTGCATTTTCCGACGCGCATTCCGCATCTTTGCTACAAGGTGCCGTCTCCACCTCATTTGCGAGCGCCGAAAACGCCGATAACGAAAGATTCAGATCAATCCCGAGATCGTCAAACGTCTCCGGATTGTCCAGTACCTTGCTCAGTTTGTCCTCAAACCGATTTCCGCGATCCTCCGACCGCGATTCGACCTCGTTGACCGCTTTGAGTGCGGCTTCCAGCAAATCGTCGTGTTTATCCATGTCTCTCCATCGCCTCGATTTGACATTGCGCCCATGTTTGCGTTTTAACCCCGCGTTTTTCGCGCTCTTTATGCCAATTTTTTCCTTCTTTAAAACCTTTTTTCTCACCTTTTCTATCCCGTATCCGCCCCTTCTTTTGCACAGCCTCGATACACTCGCACGCGTGACGCCATCACCACATCTCACCCAACCCCACAGAAAGCCCAGGCCAAACACAAAAAACTCCCCCAAACCCGACCTCACCCCCGGCCCCTCTCCCATGGGGAGAGGGGAGGATGCTTCATAAAAAACAAAAAGCTTCACCAAACCCCGACCTCACCCCCGGCC